>Ga0302157_10000009_pt1 | contig 266522 bp, 247 predicted proteins | sample I_Bog_N3_3_FD_193502 | JGI IMG/M metagenome (GOLD analysis project Ga0302157, IMG submission 193502) | Peat permafrost microbial communities from Stordalen Mire near Abisko, Sweden - I_Bog_N3_3 | ecosystem: Environmental > Terrestrial > Soil > Wetlands > Peat | place: Sweden: Abisko... | reverse complement strand
TTCGTTGAAGGTTTTTCATCTCGATCATGCGCACACCCAGACCATGATGTACCTGAAAATGTCCGTGGCGGGGCACCTGACCATATTTCTGACCCGCACACGCGGACCTTTTTGGTCCATACGGCCGGCAAAAATACTGTTGATCGCCGTGTTGGGCACCCAGGCCATTGCAACGTTGATCGCGGTTTACGGTCTGTTCATGACGCCGCTCGGTTGGAAATATGCGGCGTTCGTCTGGGTTTATGCGCTGGCCTGGTTTTTGGTGAACGATCGCGTAAAGCTGCTTGCGTATCGCATCTTCGATTCGCCCAAGGCGGCTGCGGAAGCGAAAAAGGCGGAAATCGACACAAGGGCAAAATCGGAGGTCAAGCCGGACGCCAAGGCGGAGGCGAAGCCGGACGCGAAGGCCGCGCCAGCGCCGGACGCCAAGGCTGAGGCGAAGCCGCCGGATGCCAAGGCCGCGCCACCGCCGGACGCCAAGGCGGCGCCAGTCAAACCCGAAACACCGTCCGATTTGACGCCGAAGCTGGTCGAGCGAGTCCATGCCTTGTACGAGGAGCTCGGCCGCCAGGACGTGCTGGCGGTACAGGAATTGGAACGCGCGCAAAAGACTTCAAAAGAGAAGATCGTTCCTTAGGGCCGGCTGTAATCGCGCGGGGCGCGCAATCGCCAGGTGCCGCGCCCCGAGACTGTTTCCTCCATCAACTGCATGAACGACGCTCAAGGGTGTGAAATTGAAAATCAACTCGAAGGATTTCCGCGTTCCGCCCGGAAAAAAGGTGGATCTCGACGAGTGGCCGACCAACGTGAAGCATTATTTTGAATCGAAGGAGCAGTATCAGGAAGTCCTCGCAGCCCACGTTGAGGCCTTGAGCGCGCGGCAGCAACTTCACTATGCGTCCGGCCGCTCCGCATTGCTTCTGATCTTTCAGGGTATGGACTCCGCGGGAAAGGACGGCGCCATCCGCCACGTCATGTCCGGAGTGAACCCGGAGGGGTGCGAGGTCTACAGCTTCAAGCAGCCGAGCGCCGAGGAACTCAAGCACGACTTTCTCTGGCGTACCACGTGCCGGCTGCCGGAGCGCGGACGAATCGGCATTTTCAACCGCTCCTATTACGAAGAGGTGCTCATCACGCGGGTTCACCCCGCGATCCTGGACACTCAAAACCTCCCAAAACACTCGCGGGATGACAAGCATTTCTGGAGGGATCGGTATCGTTCCATCGTGGAATTGGAGGCGCATCTGCATCGAAACGGCACCCAGACCATCAAGTTCTTCCTTCACTTGTCGAAGAAGGAGCAGGCAAAGCGCTTCCTCGAGCGCATCGACGAGTCCGACAAGAACTGGAAATTTGGAGCGTCGGACATCCACGAAAGAAAATACTGGAAACATTACATGCGTGCGTATGGGGAGTGTCTGACGGAATCCAGCACGCACCACGCACCCTGGTACTCGGTTCCCGCGGATGACAAGGAGAATGCCCGGCTGATCGTGTCTCAAATCATCATCGATGCGTTCGATGGCCTGAAGTTGGCCTACCCCAAGACCACACCAAAACGGCTCCGTGAGCTGAAGGCCATCGGCAAGCGACTGACCAGGGCGGAATAGGCAATTGAACCCAATCAACCGTGTCATCGGGGCAGAAATCGAGACCCTGCAACGTGAATCCTTCGGCTATTTCGAACACGAAGTCAATTCCGTCAATGGGCTGGCAATCGACAAGACGGCGTCAGATTCCCCGGCCAGCATCGCCGCCACCGGATTCGCACTCGCGGCCTACCCGGTTGGCGTCGAAAGCGGATTCATCTCACGGACCGCGGCCGTCAAACGCACGTTGGCGACGCTGCGCTTCTTCTGGAACAGCCCGCAAGGCCCGCAACCCGACGCCACCGGCTATCAGGGCCTCTATTATCATTTTTTGGACATGCAAACCGGGCGCCGCGCGGGGGGGTGCGAGCTGTCGACGGTGGACAGTGCATTCTTGCTCGCAGGTATGTTGACCGTGGCTGCGTATTTCGACGCGGATACCGAAGACGAAAAGGAAATTGGCACCCTTGCGGACGCGCTGTATCGGCGCGCCAATTGGCATTGGGCGCAAAACAAGGGTGTGACGTTGACACACGGATGGAAGCCCGAAAGCGGATTCCTTCGGTATCGCTGGGAAGGCTATGACGAGGGCCTGCTCCTTTACATGCTTGCGCTCGGATCGCCCACGTATCCCCTGGCCGGGGAGGGATTTGCCGCTTGGTGCTCGACTTATCAGTGGAAGAGCCATTACGGTTACGATTTTCTTTACGCGGGATCTTTCTTCACGCACCAGCTCTCTCACATATGGATTGATTTTCGCGACATACAGGATGACTTCATGCGCGAGAAGGGGATCGATTATTTCGAGAACAGCCGCCGCGCCACCCGCGTACAACAACAATATGCGGTCCACAATCCTCTCATGTTCACCGGCTACGGACCCAGTTGCTGGGGGATCACGGCGAGTGACGGCCCCGGTCCCGCCACCCTCAAGATCGACGGCGTCGAGCGGGAGTTCTTTGATTACATCGCCCGTGGAGTACCGTTTGGGCCTGATGATGGCACCCTGGCGCCTTGGGCAGTCGCCGCCTCGCTGCCGTTTGCGCCGGACATCGTGCTGCCTTCGATCGAGTATTTCATTCGTGACCTCAAGCTCAAAGCCGACAATCCCTATGGCTTCAAGGCGACGTTCAATGCCACGTATCCGGCAAAAACCGACAATCCTGGCGGCTGGGTGTCGCCATGGCACTACGGGCTCAATCAGGGACCACTTGTGCTCATGATCGAGAATTATCGGAGCGAGCTGTTGTGGCGCTTGACGCGGCGCTCCCCCTACATCGTCAGCGGCCTGCGCCGGGCGGGGTTTGAGGGAGGGTGGCTGCAAAATGGCCAAACGCGCGGCTCAGCGCCGGCGAGTCCGTCGCCGGCATCGACCACGGGCGGAGCGTAATCAACGAAACGGTAGCATGGCGGCCCACCGTGTGGCAGCGAACAGAGCGGCGGATAGATCCGCGCTACGCTGCGTTGCAGTCGTCGACCAATGACGGCGGCGATTGGAGGGGAACCCGTCACTGCGGCTTTCTCGCGATCATTGATCCCAACCAACCTCGATTAACGCAGGAAAAAATCATGGAAACGAAAAAAACGGTGGCTGAGCAACATACCTCCGCCGCCAAGCATCACGAATCGGCGGCCAAGCATCATCGCGAGGCGGCCAAGGCGCTCGATGCCGGCAAGCCGGAGCAGGCGGCCACTCACGCGGAGGTGGCAAACGGCCATCTTGCACACGCCACCGACACGGCGACCGACATCAGCAAGACTCAGGCAACCAAGAGCGATGGAACTGCCAAGGCCGCCTGAGCGGCCGTGGTGAATTGACCGCGTCGGGCGAGAGCTACTGCTGAAATGCGCACGGATCACAGCGTATTGCGGCAGCCTCGCCCGATTGGCGGATGCCGGCAACCGTCATGTCTCCAAAGGTAAGTGAAGCATGCAACCCTTGATCGCCGGTAACTGGAAAATGCGTGGAACGGCACCGCAACTGGGCGAAATTGCCGGCGTTGCCGCCGTGGTCCGCAAGACTCGCCCGGCCGCCGACATCTTCCTGAGCGCGGAGACGCACCGGCAAGCGAGGTGCGCATTCTCTACGGAGGCTCCGTGAACGCGGTGAAGCTTGTCGGGATCGCCGCCGATCATGGCGGGTTCGAGCTCAAGACAGAATTGTCCGGGTCGCTGCGTGACGCGGGGTATGAGGTCGAGGACTTCGGCGCCTACCGATTCGACAGTGCTGACGATTACCCGGACTTCATCATTCCGTTGGCGAGGGCCGTTGCCGCTGCGCAGGTGGAACGTGCCGTGGCGCTGTGCGGCAGCGGAGTGGGCGCCTCCGTCGCGGCGAACAAGGTTCCCGGCGTGCGCGCCGGCCTGATACACGATGTATTCTCCGCCCATCAGGGCGTCGAGGACGACGACATGAATGTTCTTTGTCTGGGCGGAAAAGTGATCGGATCCGGGCTCGCCTTGGAATTGATCGAAACCTTTCTGCATGCCCGCTTTGGCGGAGCCGCCCGTCACGAGCGCCGCCTGGCCAAGATTCACGTGCTTGAAACCGGAAAAATTTAACCATGACCACCGCGGCCCTGACCCCCGACTTCCTGCGCAAGATCAATGCCTACTGGCGCGCCGCCAATTATGTATCGGTCGGCCAGATCTATCTTTATGATAATCCCCTGCTCAAGCGGCCGTTGCAATTGTCCGACGTCAAGCCGCTGGTGGTCAGTCATTGGGGCACCACGCCGGGCCAGAATTTCATCTATGTGCACTTGAACCGCGCGATCAACAAGTACGATCTGGACATGTTCTACGTGGCCGGTCCGGGCCACGGCGGCCCCGCCATCGTGGGCAATGTGTACCTCGAAGGGACATGGAGCGAAGTCTATCCCAACGTCACGCAGGACGAGGCCGGGCTCAAGGAGCTGTTCAAACAATTCTCATTTCCAGGCGGCATTTCGAGCCACGTTGCACCGACCACGCCGGGGTCGATTCACGAAGGCGGCGAACTCGGGTACTCGTTGAGCCACGCGTTCGGCGCCGCCTTCGACAATCCCGGTCTGATTGTCGCCTGCGTCATCGGCGACGGCGAAGCGGAGACCGGCCCCCTGGCGACCTCGTGGCAGTCGAACAAGTTCCTGGACCCCGTCACCGACGGCGCCGTGCTGCCGATCCTGCACTTGAATGGCTACAAGATCAGCAATCCCACGGTTCTTGCGCGCATCGAGAGCGAGGAATTGTCGCAGTTCCTGCAAGGCTGCGGCTGGGCGCCACGGTTTGTCGAAGGCGACGAGCCGTTCGCCATGCATCAGGCCATGGCCGCGGCAATGGATTCGGCGATCGAGGAGATCCGAGGGATACAGACAAAGGCGCGCGACGAGCAGGACCCATCCCGCCCGCGATGGCCGATGATCGTTTTGAAATCGCCCAAGGGTTGGACCGGGCCGAAGTTTGTCGACGGGTTGAAAATCGAGGGGACCTTTCGCGCCCATCAGGTCCCCATGCTCGTGGATGCGGAGCATCCGGAGCACGTTCCGTTTCTGGAAAGCTGGATGCGGAGCTACAAACCGGAGGAATTGTTCGACCACAACGGCCGCTTGATTACTGAATTGGCGGAACTTGCCCCGAAAGGTGATCGCCGGATGGGCGCCAACCCGCATGCGAACGGCGGCATTCTGTTGCACGACTTGAGAATGCCGGACTTTAACGACCACGCGGTGCACGTGGCTTCTCCCGGCGCGGTCGAAGGCCACGATACCCAGGTGCTGGGGGCGTTCCTGCGCGACGTGTCCAAAATGAATCAAGACCAGCGAAATTTCCGCATCTTCGGCCCCGACGAGACGCTTTCGAACCTGTTGGGCGCCGTGTTCGAGGTCACCAGCCGGCAATGGGATGCCCGGCAGGTAAGCAATGACGAATTCCTCGCACCGCAAGGACAGGTGCTCGACTCGATGTTGAGCGAGCATCAATGCGAGGGATGGTTGGAGGGCTACCTCTTGACCGGTAGACATGGGCTGTTCAACAGCTACGAGGCATTCATTCGCATCATCGATTCAATGTTCAGTCAACACGCGAAATGGCTCAAGGTGTGTCGGGAACTTCCCTGGCGGCGGCCGATTTCCTCCCTGAACTATCTGCTCGCCTCGCACGTGTGGCAGCAGGACCACAACGGCTTCACCCATCAAGATCCCGGCTTCCTCGATCACGTCATCAACAAGAAGGCCGATTTCGTGCGAGTCTACCTGCCGCCCGATGCGAACTGTCTGCTGTCGGTATTCGATCATTGCTTGCGCAGCCGCAATTACGTCAACGTCGTGGTCGCCGGCAAACACGCCCTTCCGCAATGGCTCACCATGGATGCAGCCGTCATCCATTGCACCGAGGGGATCGGCATCTGGCAATGGGCCAGCAACGATCAAGGCGGCGAGCCGGACGTGGTGATGGGTTGCTGCGGGGACACGCCGACGCTTGAGATCCTGGCCGCCGTGTCGATCCTGCGCGAACACTTTCCGGATCTGAAGATCCGGGTGGTCAATGTGGTCGATCTGATGAAGCTGCAGTCCTGCTCGGAGCATCCGCACGGATTGAACGAGCTCGATTATGATTCGCTGTTCACCAAGGACAAGCACATCATCTTCGGCTTTCACGGGTATGCATCACTCGTCCACCGGTTGACGTACCGGCGCACCAATCGCAATCTGCACGTGCGCGGCTACAAGGAGGAGGGCACGATCACCACGCCATTCGACATGCGGGTGCAGAATGACCTCGACCGATTCCACCTGGTGATGGACGTGATAGACCGCCTGCCGGCACTGCGAAATCGGGGCGCTTACCTGAAGCAGGTGCTCCGGGACAAGCTCATCGAGCATAAGCATTACATCAATCAGCACGGCGAGGACATGCCCGAGATTCGCAACTGGAAATGGGGTCAGCCCAAGTCGGAGCAGAAGGACCCGGGGATTACCCGCAAGGCCGGTTAGCCCCGATCCGGACAGATGGGAATAATCGCTGCGGCTCTAGTGTGCAGCACCGCCCGCAGCGTCTTGGCCGTTAGAACATTCTCCTAAAATCCGCTTTGACCTTCTGCCAGTACGAACCGCGCGGGTCCTTGGTGCATTCTTCGACGATGACCGGTACGAGGTTGTTGACCTGGTCGATATCCATGACCGATTTCCCGGATTTTCCATTGGTGGTCATACCTTGCGAGAAATACAGGATCTGCGGCCGCGTCACCTCGTCGAAGGACAGAAACTCCTGGCAGCTCAATTCCCTGGGTTTGATGACCTTGATCGGCGTCCCAGGCGTATCGGCGACCGCCGAGGCGCAGATGCTCAGCGCAATTGCCATTGGCAGCATCGTGATTTTCATAATGACTCCTGATGTGGCTGATGCATCGCAGAGTAGCTGGTCCGGACCCGCGAATCTGTACGTTAGACCGCTTTGCCGCGGTGATCGACGCAATACGCCGCGCCAGGAGCGTGTGATCAATCCGGCATTCTGGCGAACAGCAAGCCGGCCGACAGGAGCACCGCAAACCAGAATTCGAGGCGGAACGTCCTGAACAGGATCTCATTGAACGCGGTCCCGGGCGGGCAGCGCATGAAATCGCGCAGCAACCGGACAGCGATCGGCAGGAGCAACAGCGGCAGCAGCAGGTACGCCGACCGCGCCCGCACGGACATCGCGACGTCGAACACAAAAGAAGCGATCACGAGCGCACGGTACAGGCGCTGCGACCCGGCCTCGCCGGCGACCACCGCGAACGTGCGGCGGCCCACCAACCGGTCGTGCTCGATATCGCGATGGTTGTTGACCGACAGCGCGGCGGCCGCCAGACCGCCGATCGCCATCGAGGCGAGCAGACCCACCTGCCCGATGCGCCCGCTCAGCACCCATTCGGTGCCCGCCACGGCCACGAGTCCAAAAAAAACGAACACCGTCAACTCACCGAACGGGGTATAAGCGATCGGTTTGGGCCCCCCCATATAAGCCAGCGCTGCCGTCAGTGACGCTGCGCCGATCACGAGTACCGGCCATCCGCGGTACGCTGCCAGCATCACCCCCAGCCCGCAAGCGATGGTGCCGACGATCACGATACCGGCGCGCACCTGGCCGACTCCGAGCCAACCGTGCGCGGTGGCGCGCGGCAGGCCGGTGCGCGAACCTGCTTTTTCGCCGCCGCGCACGGTGTAGCCGACGTCGTTTTGCAAATTCGTCGCAATCTGCATCAGCACCGCCGCTACGAGCACGAGCAGCACCACCAGGACATTGAGCGTGCCGGCCCGCTGAAAGCCGAGCGATGTCCCCACCAGCACCGGACTGATCGCCGCCAGCAGGGTCCGCGGCCGCACAGCCAGTCCCCACGCACGCACCGACCCTGCACGAACCAGAGGCGGGGTGCCGGAGCGGGCCGCTTGCGGGCTGGTACTCATCGCACGACCTCACGCGGGATTGGCATCCCGTTGCAGGCATACGGCGGACATTGAACACTCGGCGCAGCGGCCGGACGGCATGTGAGCGGGGTTCAGGCGCGGCTCGGCACCCAGCCAGAGCAGTATATTGGCGAGAACGCAATAGCCGGTTGCGGCGAACCAGATCATTGCAGCGCCGACGAAGCCGGTGAACAGCGTCCACCACGGCGAATAGGCGAGCACCAACAGGGATCCGATGCAGATGTTGACGCCGACGGTCACGTAGATGCGCCGCTCGAGGTACCACTGGTCGGTCTGCAGGAAATAGAGATTCCATCGCCTTGGCGATTTTGATTCGAGCATGGCGCGAAACCCAAACAGCCGCAAGATGTTGCCGACCGGGCAGAATCCCGTGAACGCGACATTGATCGAAACCAGTCCCGTTACGGTGACCAGCAGGATCCAAAGTGGATCCAACAAAACCGCAAGGAGGGTGCCGAGGAGGAGTACCAGTCCGGCAGTCAGCCAGACGGTACGCTCGATGTACCATCGATGTGTGGGAACGATATAAACTCCGGTGCGAGGCGCCATGACGAATCATCTCCTCCAAGAATCGCTGGGGTGTGCGCCGCGATTGCATCACTTTTCGCGCCGTCCGCCTGTGCGGTAACGTACGCAACGCGGGTAAACCCGGTTTTCCAAGGTACGTTAGCGTACAGACCGCGTCTGGTCGGGCACCTAGAATGAAAAACCCGACTGACGCTCGACCAGGAACAGATGCACGTTCGCCCACTCGCCCCGCGAACCACTCGACCGGTCGATCGCCTTCACGGAACCCTGGAAGCGGAGGGCGCGCTCGAGAACGCGATTGCGGCGGCGTTTCGCGCGCACGGCAGCTCCAATCGTGCGCTCTGCATGAGCCTCGAGGCGCCGTTGGCGCCGGCCGAGCGCCTGCTCACGCTGACGGGCCATGGACACCGGATATTATGGTCGCCAACGGCCGAGCATGAGCATTCGGGCGTCGGGGCTGCAGATCTTCTGATCGCAACCGGTGAGAGTCGCTTCGCGCGGATACGAGACGCGGCGCGGCGGGCATTCGAGGACCTGGCCCTGATCGCGCTCGACGGCGATGCCGCCCCGGATCCCCAGCTGTTCGGCGGTTTCTCGTTCCAGCCCGCGCGGGCCGCGAGCGTCCTGTGGCGGGGCTTTGACGATGCGCAATTCGTGCTGCCGCGCATCGCCTACACGCGCCGCGCCGGGCGCGCCTGGCTCACGCTCACGGCAACCACACAGGATCTGTCGGGTGCGGTGGGGCGTTCGCGCCTGGCCCGGGAGGCAGCTCAGGCGCTGCAGGCGCTGCGCGGCAAGGTCAGCGGCGCGTCGCCCGCACACGGCGCATTGCAGCGGATCGATGCGGCCGAGGGTGCCTGGTCGGCGCTGGTCAGTGGAATTCGCCGCGAAATTGCCTCAGGGCATCTCGAAAAAGCGATTGCCGCGCAGTGCACGGTGGTGCGCGGCGCGGGTTTGCCGTCCGCGGCGCTGGTGCTCGAGCGGCTGCGCACGCAGGCTCCTGATTGCGCGCGCTTCGCGCTGGCGGTCGGTGATCGCACCTTCCTTGGGGCCTCGCCCGAACGAATGGTCAAACGTTCTGGTGCGCGCCTGTGGACGGAGGCGGTCGCCGGATCCATACCGAGCGACGATCCGACGGACGGCAGATCGCTGCTTTTCAGCAAAAAGGACGGTCTCGAGCATGCCATCGTGGCGCGGGAGATCCGCGCCGCGCTGGGGCCGCTCTGCGAGACGCTCGGCGCCTTCGGGCCGGAACTGCATCGATTGCCACATCTCACGCATCTGCGCACGCGCTTCGAAGGCGTGCTGAAGGAACCGCTGCATGTGCTCGACCTGGTCGAGCGTCTGCATCCGACGCCGGCCGTGGGCGGTGCGCCACGGGCTGCCGCGCTCGACTGGATCGCCGCCCACGAGCACGTCGATCGCGGACTGTACGCGGGACCCTTCGGCGGTTTCGATCGCGCCGGTAATGGCGAATTCATCGTGGCAATCCGTTCGGGACTGCTGGCCGCAGGCGAGGCGCACCTGTTCGCGGGTGCCGGCATCATCGACGGGTCGAATGTCGAGAGTGAGCGCAGAGAAACGCGCTGGAAGCTGCGCGGCCTGCTGGCGGCCCTCGGCGTTGACTAAAGACATGGGGTGCACCGGCGGCGCGGCGGATGACGCACACCTCCTCGGGCAGTGGGCGCGCCTGCTGTTCGGCACGCTGTACGCGGCGGGCGTCAGCGACTTATTCATCAGCCCCGGTTCCCGTTCCACGCCCTTCACATGGCACGCGCTGCACACCCGGGGGCTTGATTGCCACGCCATCGTCGACGAACGTTCGGCGGCCTTCGCAGCGATCGGTTTTGCACGTGCTACCGGACGTCCGGCGGCGCTGTTATGCACCTCCGGCAGCGCCGCGGCACAGTACTTCCCGGCCCTGGTCGAGGCTGACCTCGCCTTCCTGCCGGTGCTCGTGATCACGGCCGATCGGCCCTTCGAAACGCAGCACAGCGGGGCTGCGCAATCCATCGACCAGGTGAAACTCTATGGGGATCGCGTGCGCCGATATTTCGAACTGGGACTGCCCGATGCGGCACCGAGCGCGCTCGTCGGCCTCCGTCGTGCCGTCTGCCAGGCAGTATGGCTGTCGCAGGGCGCGGTGCCGGGCCCGGTGCACCTCAATGCGCGCGCCCGCAAGCCACTGGAGCCGCGCGCGGCGGCAAGTGCCGCACAGTCCGAGCTTACGGCGCGCGTGGGCGCGCTGTTGACCCAACCGCTCACCCGCCATGCGCCGTCCTCATCCGCGCCCGACATCGGCGCGATGCGCGAGATCGCCCGAACGCTGCTTGCGGCGCGCGCCGGCGCGATCGTGCTCGGGCCGCTGCCGCCCGCGCGAGCGGTCATCGCCGCGTCATTGGCCGAGCTCGCGAGCGCGCTCGGCGCTCCGATCCTGGCGGAAGCCTCGAGCCAGATGCGCTTTGCGCTGAATTCACATCCGCTGTCCTGTCCCGAATTCGGCTGGCTGCTCGGCAGCGAGGCGATTCGACGTCTGCACGCTCCCGATGCGCTGCTGTGCCTCGGTGCGACGCCGACCTGTGCAGGCTTCGAACCCTGGGCGCTGGAATCCGGTGCGGCGCGCTTGGTGCTCGCCGAACACGGATGCCCCGACCCGCTCGGTGGCGCCCGCGTCATGGCATGCGGCGAACTCGCAGCGTCGCTCGAGATGCTGCGGCGGGAAATCGCCTCGGTTCGTCATCAGCCGCACGCGGAGCAGCAGGCCTTCACGGACGCGCTGCTCGAGTCCGGGCGCAGCTGCCGCGCGCTGATCCGCGAGGAACTTGCATCCGAGTCCGGACTGGCCGAAGGGGCGGCCGTTGCCTGCATCGCCCGGGCGCTGCCGACGGGCGCGCAGTGGATGCTGGGCAACAGCCTGCCCATCAGAGATGTCGATGCATATGTGACGGACATCGCCGATGTCGTGATCCTGAGCCAACGCGGTGCCAATGGCATCGATGGTCTGGTATCCGGGGCCGCCGGCAGCGCGCTCGCCACGCGCTTGCCGACGCTGCTGCTGCTCGGCGATGTGAGCTTGCTGCATGATCTCGGGGGCCTCGCGGTCGCACGACGGCTGCACACGCCGCTGGTGCTCGCGGTACTCGACAACGCCGGCGGTCGCATATTCGATCAGATGCCGGTACATGACCTGTATGAGGCGGATCCGCGTCTCGGCCAATTTTGGCGCACCACGCCGGGCCTGGATCTGAGGCACGCCGCGCGCCTGTTCGGCTTGCAATACGCTTCGCCGGCCACCGAAGCGGAGCTGTCGACGGCGACCCGCGAAGCGATCCAGCGGAATTCGGCCACGCTGCTGCACGTGCGAGTGGGGCCTGACAGCGCCCGAGCGGTGCGCGAGCGGGTGCTTGCGAGGCTCGCCGATTCGAATGCGGAAGCGGTGGCATGAGTTGGCTGATGCTGCATGGTTTTACCGGCTCGCAAGCGAGCTTCGCCCGATTGGCAGTGCCGCGATCTGCCTTGGTTCCCACGTTGGGCGGGCATCTCGACGAGCCGGCGAGCACGGACTTCTGGGCGGAGGTGGAGAGGCTCGCCGCGCTTGATTCTGCCGCGACGCAGCTGTTCGGATACTCGCTGGGAGCGCGCCTCGCCCTGGGTCTCCTGGCGCGCTACCCGAAGCGCTATGAGCGCGCGATCCTGGTATCAGCCCATCCCGGGCTTCGCACCGAGGCGCAGCGCGTCGAGCGCTGCCGGCACGACGATCGATACGTGCGCCTGCTGCGCGAGCGAGGACTCGCCGAGTTCGTCTCGGCCTGGGAGGAGCAGCCCTTGTGGCATACGCAGCGGGCCCTGGACGAGACTGTCCGATCCGCCAAGCGACGCGAGCGCCTCGCCCATACGGCCGAAGGGCTCGCCCAATCGCTCACGAGCGTCGGTCTCGGACGAATGCCTGATTTGAGGCCCGAACTCGTGCGGGTGGCGTGCCCCGTAGAGGTGCTGGTCGGCGCGCAGGATACGAAGTTCGCGGTGTTGGGCGGGGAACTGTGCAGCATCCTGCCGCGCGCCAGACTCGGCGTCGCCCGAGGCGCCGGGCACGATCTGGTCCTGGAGCGTCCGGCATTCTGTTCGGCATATCTCTCGCAAGGAGCCTCGAGATGAACGTGGAATGGCAGGAAATCGGCGGGTTCAAGGACCTTCTGTACGAGAAGGCCCCTGAGGGCATTGCGAAGATCACCATCAACCGGCCCAAGGTCAGGAACGCCTTCCGGCCCTTGACCATCCAGGAGCTGTGCCAGGCGTTTACCGACGCCCGCGACGACGTGAACATCGGTGTCGTCATCCTCACCGGCGCCGGCAAGGAGGCGTTCTGCTCCGGCGGCGACCAACGGGTGCGCGGCACGGGGGGCTATGTCGGTGATGACGGGGTGGCGCGGCTCAACGTGCTCGATTTGCAACGGCAAATCCGCACCCTTCCCAAGCCGGTCGTCGCGATGGTGGCCGGCTACGCGATCGGGGGTGGCCACATCTTGCACCTGATCTGCGACCTGACGATCGCCGCCGAGAATGCGCGCTTCGGCCAAACCGGGCCCAAGGTCGGCAGCTTCGACGGCGGCTATGGGTCTTCCTATCTGGCGCGTATCGTCGGCCAGAAAAAGGCGCGCGAGATCTGGTTTCTGTGCCGTCAGTACGACGCCCGGCAGGCGCTCGACATGGGGCTCGTCAATCACGTGGTGCCCTACGCGCAGCTGGAAGCGGAGACCGTCGGCTGGTGCCGCGAGATTTTGCAGCACAGTCCGATGGCGCTGCGCTGCCTCAAGTCCGCGCTGAACGCCGATTGCGACGGCCAGGCGGGACTGCAGGAACTGGCAGGCAATGCGACCTTGCTCTTCTATATGAGCGAAGAGGCCAAGGAGGGCAGGGATGCCTTCCTGGAGAAGCGCAAGCCCGACTTCAAGCGGTTCAAGCGCTTCCCGTGAGCCGCTGTCGAAGCAGGCCGCCATGAAGTTATCACTCAGACGCTTCGTCGGCAGCACCCGCGGTGCGCAAAACGCGCACAGACAATGGTCTTCGCGATCCGGCCTCCTGGTCGAACTGCACGCAGGTTCCAGCCGGGGCCTCGGCGAGGCCTCACCCCTGCCGGGTCATTCAACCGATACCCTGGAGCAGGCGGAGACGGCGTTCGGCTCGCTGAACCTCGCGGCGCTGGAGCGTGCCATCAGCGTTGAAGACACGGGTGAGGCGCTCAAATCCGTGGCGAATCTGCTGCCGCGGGAACTGCCGGCGGCGCGCATGGCGCTCGAAACCGCCGCGCTCGACCTGCGCGGGCACGAGCGCGGCACCTCCGCCCCGGCGCTATTGGGTGCCGAACCCGGAGCCGAACGAGCGCTGGCATGGCTCGTGGGCGCGCCGGACGCAGGCGCCCTCGCGGCGATCCGGCGCGCTCAGCGGGCCGGCTATGACCACTTCAAGATCAAGCTGGGGCGGGGCGGAAATCTCGAGCGCGAGATCACGGCCGTGCGCGAGCTGCGCCAGGCACTCGGCGCGGGGCCCCGCCTGCGCCTGGATGCCAATCGCGCTTGGTGCGAGGCCGAGGCGAAGTTCGCGTGCAACACGCTTAACGCTCTGGACATCGAGTTCATCGAAGAACCCTGTGCCAATCCCACCCGCCTTGGCATCGCCATTCCGGTGGCGCTCGACGAGTCGCTGCGGGGCATCGATCCGGACGCTCTGCAAGCACATGCACTCGCCTGCGGTGCCGGCTTCGTGGTGTTGAAGCCGATGCTGCTCGGCGGGCTGAGCCGGTGTCTGGAGCTCGGCCGTCGTGCCGCAGCCCTCCATCTTGGCGTGGTGGTCTCCCACAGCTTCGACGGGCCGGTGGCGCTCGCCGCCGCCGCGGCCCTCGCGCTGGTGCTGCCCACCCAAATCGCGCAGGGGCTTGCACCTCATCCGGGGCTCGGCGCCTGGCCGCGAATCCCGCTGCCCATCACGCAGGCAGCTCTGCATACGTGGTCCACACCCGGGCTCGGTCTTGCCGCGGAGCTTTTCCGGTGACGCGGTTGTCCATTTTCGCCGCCGCGCGTGAGGCGCCGGAACGGGTGGCGCTCATCACGGAGACCGCTTGCTTCACGTATGCAGAGCTGGCGGCACGTGCTCTGGGCCGGACCGCCGCCCTGGCAACAGGGCGCGGACCGTTGCTCCTGCAGCCGCAACTCGATCTCGACAGCCTGCTCTGGCTGTATGCGGCATCGGCCACGGGCACGCCGTTCGTGGCGCTGCGCAGCGGCGCAACCGCGGGCGAGCGCGAAGCGGCACGGGTCCTCACGGCTGCCCGGAATCCGCCGCCGCCCGGCTTGTCGGCGGCGGTCATCGAGCACGAGGTCGATCCCGATCCCGAGAGTCCTTATGCGCTCATGCTGACATCCGGCTCGACCGGGGCGCCGAAGGTCATCGCCCTGAGCCGACGCGCGGTCATGGCGTCCGCCGCCGCCTCGCAGAGCAACTTGGGCCTCGACGAGGCGGAGCGCTGGCTGCTGTGCCTGCCGCTGTGCCATGTGGGCGGCCTTTCCATCGTGGTGCGCATGCTCGCCGCCCGGCGCACCGTCGTGCTGTTCAGCCCGGGGCCGGCCGGCCTCCTCGCCCGCATGCGGGACCTCGCCCGGTGTATCGAGGAGCAGAAAGTGACGCTGGTATCGCTCGTTCCGACGCTGCTCGAGCGGCTGCTGCAGGTTGGGTTTTCCCCGCCACCGACGCTGCGCGCCGTATTGCTCGGCGGCGCCGGCTGTTCATCAGACCTCGCCGGGCGGGCGCAGCGTGCCGGCGTTCCTCTGCTGACGAGCTACGGCCTCACCGAATCGGCTTCGCAGATCGTGGCGCGCCGCTATGCGGAGCGGCACGCGCCGCTGCCGGAGCGCAGCGGATGCGTGAGCTCGGGGCATCCGCTCGCCGGCGTCGAGCTGAGAATTGTCGGCGGGCGCGTCGCGGTGAAAACTGCCGCTCTGTTCTCAGGCTACGTGGGCGCCGCCACCGCGCCGCTCGAGGACGGCTGGTTTCTCACGAGCGATCGTGGAGTCCTCGGCCCTGAAGGGGAGCTGTACGTTCTCGGACGCACCGATCTGTTCATCGTCACCGGAGGCGAGAAGGTGGATCCGGAAGAGGTGGAGCGGGCGCTGCGCGCGCTGCCCGAGGTGCGGGAAGCTTGCGTGTACGGTGTGCCCTGCGTCGAATTCGGACAACGCGTGGTCGCCGTGGTAGTACCCACCGCCGGGACGCCGCCGTTCGAGCTCGAACACCTGATGCCGCGGCTGCGCCCGCGGCTCGCCCGGTTCAAGCTGCCGCGAACCCTGGTCATCGCCGACGAGCTGCCGGTCACCGCGTCCGGAAAGCTGGATCGCCCGGCCTGCGCTGCGATTCGAGGCATTCTGTAAAGTCCCGCGGACGAGATGCGATGAGGGTGGAGGCACCGGGACGTCGCTTTACCTCATGAAGCGAGCGAGATGGCAGCGGTCCGACCGGGGGCAGACCGCCCAATCCCTGAGCCGACGTCACCATACGAATAAAAACAAGGGGATGCCTTCCCATGAGAATTCGGTACTTGGTCCTGACCGCTGCGATACTGATGGCTTCGTGCTGGCCGGCGGGGGAGGGCCGGGCCTTCGACGCCGCCGCGGCGTTTGGTGCGCGTCCGGGGGTCGCGAACATTCGCGAATCGTGGCGGTTGACCGATCCGGCGGCAATCTCAAGCTCCTGAGTGCGACCAGCAACGAATACAGCCGCGGATTTCAGATCAATGGCGGCGAGGTGCTCGACTGGCTCCCCGATCAGGACGGGGTCATTCTGATGAGCCGTGTCTACCTGCCCGACGAGCACACCAGTTCGCACCTGTCGACGCGTGAGGGTCTGGGAGTCGACCTGCTGGACACGCGGACACTGTCGAAGAAGAACATCGAGGATCCGACCCTCAATGCGGTCAGCTACCTCTCGGACGGCCGGGGGACCGTACGGATCGTCGGCAGGTATCTGCGGGCCGGACCCGGCATCCAGGATACCGGCATGATCCGCTTCGAATATCGCAGGCGGGGCTCGCGCGAGTGGCTCAAATCGAGCGACTTCGATGCAGTGAATGGCGCGGGATTCGAGCCTCTGGCCGTCGATCCCGATCTCGATGCGGTGTTCGGGCAGAAGAAGAAGGACGGGCGATGGGCCATCTACAAGGTCTCGCTGGACGGTTCGTTGACCGAAAATCTCGTCTACGCCCGGCCGGATGCCGATGTCACGGGATTGTTCCGCATCGGCCGTCGCAATCGCGTCGTCGGCCTGACGTATGCCACCGATTCGGCCAGGACGGTTTATCTGGATTCCGGCATCGAGAGGCTCATGCGATCGCTGTCACGCGCCTTGCCGAAACAGCCGAATCTGCGCCTCATCGACTCGAGTGTGGATGAGCAGGTGTTTTTGATACTGGCCGGCAGCGATGATGACCCGGGCATATATTATGTCTACGACCGTCCGACCAAACAGCTGCGGATCTTCATGGGCATTCGGGACGAATTGGAGGGCGTCAAGCTGGCCACGGTGAAGCCCATCAACTACCCGGCCGCTGACGGCGTGATGATTCCGGGGTATTTGACTCTGCCGCCCGGGAAGGACAGCAACAAGGGACTGCCGGCCATCGTTCTGCCCCACGCCGGCCCCTCCGCGCGGGATTATTGGGGCTTCGACTGGCTGTCGCAGTATTTTGCCTACCGTGGATTTGCCGTCTTACGGCCCAATTTCCGCGGTTCGGCGGGGTACGGGGATGCCTGGATGATCGGCAACGGATTTCAATCGTGGCGCACCGCCATCGGCGACGTTCTCGATGCCGGACGTTGGCTGGTCTCGCAGGAAATCGCCGACCCCGCGAAGCTGGCGGTGGTGGGCTGGTCCTATGGCGGCTACGCGGCATTGCAGTCCGCGGTCGTCGATCCCGGCCTGTTCAAAGCCGTCGTCGCCATTGCGCCGGTGACCGATTTACCGGCACTCAAGGAAGAGTGGCGCGACTGGAGCAATTTTCGCCTGGTCAGCCAGTACATCGGCGACGGCGCCGATGCGCGTGCGGGATCCCCGGCGAACAATGCCGATAAAATCAAGGTTCCCGTCCTGTTGTTTCACGGCGGGCTCGACCGCAATGTCGCCATCCGGCAGTCCCGGCTGATGGCCGAGCGCCTGGGCAAAGCCGGCGTGAAAAACGAGTTGATCACGTGGGACGATTTGGATCATCAACTCGAGGACTCGGACGCGCGCGCCCAGATGTTGCGCAAGAGCGATCAGTTTCTGCGTCAAGTCATGGGCTTGGATCAATAGAGAGGGCGCGCACGCCCGCTCGGTCCTCGCAGTGCCGGCAGCGGTTGTTCCGACAAACACGGCCTCCACGGTTCCACGCTCATCCGGTATATTTCGCTGGCACTGCAGCCGGCAGCCTCATCGGCTTGGGCGGAAACTGCAATCGGAGCATGAGAAGTTGAAAAAACCGTCCGCAGGCGTCGGAACATGAGGATCGTCCCGCAGTTCGACACTTACCCGAGACTGGTGAATTTCGGTCAAAGCGCGTCGGGCAAGGCCGTGCTGCTCGGGGTGTTTGCATTGGGCCTGGTGGCCGGCCATGAACGTCTATGGGTCGAGATGACTGCAGCTGTGGCGCTGATGACGTATTTTCCGGCGCAACGGCGCCTGATCGCCAGCTGCGGCGCGCTGTACTGGCTGATCTTCCATGGCGAGTGGCTTCAATGGGGTTTTCTGCGCGATGTGGCGCAGGCCGAGGGGCAAAGGACGGACTGGACGCTCACGTTGCTCGTTTATGGAATCCTCGCCGCCGTGTTCTTCGTCATTGGGCTTTTCTTCCGGCGCGTGTCCATGCGACCGGGCTCGCTGCCGACCAAGCGGCCCGTGTTGTTCTTGACCGCGGGTTTTGCGCTGCTGCTTGCGGCGGCGGCGCTGCTGCCGATCGGCGGCATGACGCGTGTCCTGCTGTGGGGGGCGGTCGTCGTGATGGCGAATTACCTCTGGTACTTTGCCTACGCGCTCAAAGATGCCGCCGCCAGGACGCCCGATGGCCCCCTGTTGCAGTTGGGGACGCTGCGCCCATTTTGGGGCGACAGCCCGCTGCCTTTCACCAAAGGCGCCGCGTATCTTCGGAAGATCGAGGCGCACACTCCCCGGGACCTCAGCATCACCCAGCTCAAGGCGATCAAGCTCCTCATATGGGTGGCGATTCTGCACGGCCTGGAACAGGCGCTCCATGTGTTCGTCTATGGCGATCCCCTGACCAAGAGGTTTTGGTTCATCGGACATGGCGATTGGATCGCCCCCAATCTCGGCGTGCCGACGCTGCAGGCGGCCATACTCACGCCGGCTTTGCCGCTGCCGATGGCATGGGCGAGTCTGATCGCGCATTTTGCCGGGGCGCTGGTGGGGATTGCGGGGTATTCCGATCTTCTCATCGCCTGCTGTCGCATGGCCGGATTCGACGCGCTGCGCGGCAGCTACCGGCCGCTGCAGTCGCAGTCCTTGGGGGAATTTTGGAACCGATACAACTTCTACTTCAAGGAATTGATGGTCGAGTTCTTTTTTTTCCCGGTCTTCACGCGCTATTTCAAGTCCTATCGGCGGATTCGCCTGTTGGCCGCAACCACGGCAGCGGCGACTCTGGGCAACATGGTCTTTCATTTTTTTCGCGACTTTCGATTTGTCGCGGACATGGGTCTTTGGCCGGCGCTGGTCGGATTTCAGGTCTACACCGTTTACGCGACGATCCTGGGACTCGCCATCGGTATTTCACAGTTGCGGGACCCTGGTCGGGATCGCCCCGGTTCCGATGCGCGCACGTGGCGGCGGGTTCTGGCAAGCGCCGGCGTCCTTTCCTTTTTCTGCCTGCTGGAGATCTTTGACCAGGAGGGACGTTCGTATGGGCTCGGGGTATATTGGAGCTTCCTGCTGCGTTTGTTCCTGATTCGTAATTGAGGCACGGAAAAGATGGATGACCGCCTGGTGATACGTGAGTTCGTGCAGAAGCTGCTGAAGCGCAAGGGCGATGGCGCGCCTTTTTCGGACAGCGAGCAATTGCTCACGCGCGGCCGTTTGCAATCCATCGACGCCGTCAAGGTGCTGGTGTTTCTTGAAGAGAAGTACGGGATTGACTTCGCGGAGACCGGATTCGATCAGAGCCAGGTGGAAAGCGTCGATTGCATCGTGGCCATGATTCAGACAAAAGGGACTTAGGCGAGACTTAGGTGCGGCTCAGGCGTGCGATCAGCCGCGTGGCATTCGTGCGCAGGATCAGCGCCTTGGCGTCGGCGTCGATGAGCGCAGTGGCATCGATCTGTGCCGCGAGGCGGCGCACGACGCCCTCGGGGGTGTAAGGCCAGTCGCTGCCGTACAGGATCTGCTGCACGGGCACGATTGCCAGCAGGCTCGGCAACATCTTGGGGACCGCATAGCCGGCCAGATCAAAATGCAGACGGCGCAGCAGCGCGAATACCTCCTCGGGTGCCGGCGCATTCGCGATGCCGAGCGCCGGAATCAGCCCGGCGATCCGATCCGACAGCGTCGGCACCGCCGCACCCGCATGCGGCACGATGAAGCGCACGTTCGGATGCCGCGCCAGCGTACCCGAGAAGATCAGATGGGTGACGGCGCGGGTGGTCTCGAACATAAACTCGATCATGGGCGCCGGATAGGGCAGATCGCTCACGCAGGCGGCGCAGGGCGCGGTCGGATGGATGAAGACCACGGCTGCGCGGCGATCGAGTTCGGCAAACACGGGTTCGAAGCGCGCATCGCCGAGATGGGCCCCACGGTAGTTCGTCAGCAGCACGATGCCGTCGGCGTGGAGGGTATCGAGCGCAAATTCGAGCTCACGCAGGCTGGCATCGACATCCGGCAGCGGCAGGGAGGCGAACAAGCCGAATCGCGCGGGGTGCGTGGCGACGGCATGGGCTCCAGCCTCATTCACGGCGCGCGCCAGCGCGCGTGCCGCCGGATCATCGCCGAAATGCACCCCGGGCGATGAGATCGAGAGCACCGCCGTTGCGATTTCCAGCCGGTCCATGACCGCCAGCGCAGCGCCCAGATCCCAGGCCGGCCACGCGGGCATGCCGTCGGGCTTGAGCTGCCCGGCCGCCACGGCCGCCTGACGGTAGAATTCCGGGACGAAGTGCGCGTGTACGTCGATCCTGCCCTGCGACGGGCCGCCCCTCGAGTACGGCGTCGCCGCCAAGCCGGCTGCAGTTGCCATCAAGCCCCCCAAAAATCCTCGTCGATCTGAAACCATGGGCGTCAATCATTGGATCCTGTTTTGAACAAACTCGCGCTCTTCGCCGGTCTCGCAGACACCGGTATTGATGCGGCCATGACGCGCTGCAATTCCGCCGGGTTCACACCCAGGCCCTGCAGCATGACATGAACCACCTCGTCCGTGCGCGCCGCAGCGCGCGGCGTCGCGGCCATCCGCTGCACGGCCTGCGCCACAATGCCGGCCGCGAGATCATGGGCCGCCTGAACATGTGGAAAGCGAAATACACCCGATTTTTGGCCGTCGCGCAGATCGCGCAGCAGGCGGCGGCGGGCGAGCGTGCCGATTTGCGGAACGTGGGTTACGAAAGCACACCAGCGGCGATGCGCCGCGGCCCAGCGCAGATACATCCGGGTCGCGGTCGCCAGGCGCAGCGCGACGTCCGGTATCGCGGCCGCCTCCGGCTCCATGGAACCGAAAACGTCGTCTTCCAGCCATTCGATGGTCGCATGCAGCAGCGCGTGGGTGGTGTCGAAGTAATTATAGAACGTGCCGCGGGAGATGCCGGCGGCGCGCACGAAGTCGTCGATCACCGGCGCATGCGCACCTTTGAGTGCGAACACGCCCACCGCGGATTCGAGGATGTGAGCGCGCGTCTTCTGGCTCCGCTCAACGCCGACGCGCCTGCGGTGATCCGGTTTGTGGGGCGATATCAATGCGGGCCCAGACCGGCGATATCGACGAGCGTGGTGGCGTCGGCCGCGTGCAGGGCCCGGGTGCGTTCCACATGCTGCGCAAGACCGGGCGGCAGGGCGACCTCAGCCGCAAATTCCGGACGCGCCTGCAGGGAGCTGAACCATCCGTGCAGACGCGGATGCAGCCGCGCGACCGGATATCCCGCCACGGTCAGTCGATTCACGTAGATGAACCAGGCAATGTCGAGAACGGTAAGCGAATCGCCCATCAAAAAAAACTGCATCGCCAGGCGTCGCTCCAGTTCGTCGAACTCTGCGCGGAACCTGGCAACCGATAATCGCACCGTCTCATCGGTCACACCCTCCCGGGCGTAATTGCGCCAAAACCGCATCTGCTCCTCCTTGCCGAGGTCGCGCGCGCCGTTCAACAGGCCGGATCCCGAACGCGCGTAGCGATCCAGCACCTCGGGAGTCTTGGGGTTCGAAGCCGGATTGAATACGAAGCGCAAGCTCAATGAACGCAGGTCCAGGTGCAGCTCGTCCTCGTGATGCAGCAATTTCCCGATCGCGCCGAATTGATCGTCGGGAAGCAAGCAAGGTTGCGGAAATGCCCGCTCCAGGTGCAGCAGCACGTCATTGCTTTCGATGTGCACTTCTCCGTCGTGCACGAGCGCCGGCACCAATCCGCGCGGATTGATGCCCAGATACCACTCGTCCATGTTGGCGGTGGCCGCCAGATCGACGATGTGCGATTCCCATTTCACGCCCTTGATGTTCAGGAAAATCCTGACTTTCTGCGAGCATGAGGAAATCGGATGATGAAACAAATGCAGGCCCTTCCAGCCGAGGACCTCCCGCGTACGCACCTCGGAATCCGCCAATCTGACCATGCATCGCCCTCCCGCCACGGCGGATCAGATTGACATGAAAATCCAACTTGACAGAATTGTCAATATGGCGGCCGTGAGCACGGGGTCAAAGCCGGTGGCCTTCCAGCCGGCCGCGTCGCAGCAACGTCGGCGCGCCGCGGCTGCCGGAATGTTCTACACTGGCGCCTCCGGCCTTGCCTGAGCAGAACCATGAGCGCCGTCTCAATCGCCGCCAAGCCGACCACCTACAAACCCGTTCACCGGGTGCGCCTTCTGACGGCCACCGCGCTGTTCGATGGCCACGACGCCTCCGTCAACATCATGCGACGCGTGTTGCAGGCTTCGGGGGCGGAGGTCATCCATCTGGGTCATAACCGCTCGGTGCAGGAGATCGTTGACGCCGCCCTGCAGGAGGACGTGCATGGCGTGGCGATCACCTCCTACCAGGGCGGACACGTCGAATTCTTCAAGTACTTGATCGACCTGCTGCGTGCGCGCGGCGGCGCGAACATCAAGGTGTTTGGCGGAGGCGGTGGCGTCATCGTGCCTGCCGAAATCCAGGAATTGATGGAGTATGGCGTGACGCGGCTGTACTCGCCGCAGGATGGCGCCCGTCTGGGGTTGCAGGGGATGATCGACGATGTCCTTCGCTCGAGCGACTATGATCTTGCCGCGCTGGCACCCGCCGAGGCGGCTGCCGTGGATGCGCTGCGGAGCGGCGATCGCCGTCAACTCGCACGGGTCATCACGGCGGTGGAGAATCGTCTGTATCCGATGCGTCTCCGCCAGGAGCTGATGCAGGCGGCCGCCAACATTAGGACCCCCGTACTCGGAATCACCGGCACCGGTGGTGCGGGAAAATCATCGCTCACGGACGAACTCATTCTGCGATTGCGGCTCGACCAGGGCGACAGGACCCGGATTGCCGTCATTTCCATCGATCCTTCGCGCAAACGCACCGGCGGCGCGCTGCTCGGTGATCGGATTCGGATGAATGCGATCAACTCGGACACGGTGTTCATGCGCTCCCTGGCCACCCGCGACACGGGCACGGAAATATCCGCCGCGCTGCCGGACGTCCTGGCCTGCTGCAAAATCAGCGGCTTTGACCTGATCGTCGTGGAAACCTCCGGCATCGGCCAGGGGGAATCGGCCATCGTCCCGCTGGTCGACGTTTCCGTGTACGTCATGACTCCGGAATTCGGCGCAGCCACGCAGCTGGAGAAAATCGACATGCTCGATTTTGCGGACTTCGTGGCCATCAACAAGTTCGACCGCAAGGGCTCCGAGGATGCGCTGCGCGACGTACGCAAACAATATCAGCGCAACCATGAAGGCTTCGCCCAGACGTTGGACAGCATGCCGGTGTTCGGCACCATGGCCTCGCGCTTCAATGACGATGGCGTGACCGCGCTGTACCAGGCGTTGGTGGCGTGCTTGCGGGACAGGGGATTGAGGCTTGGCGAGGGACGGCTGCCGCACGTTGAGGTGACCGCGTCCTCGCGCGGCCGGGCCATCGTGCCGCCGCAGCGCACCCGCTACCTGGCGGAAATCTCCCTTGTGCTGCGAAAGTTCCACGAAGCCGTCGGCCGCCAATCAACGGTGGCGCGGGAATGCCAGGCGCTGCGCATTTCCAAGTCATTGTTTGCGGCAGCCCACCAGTCCGTCGCGGGGTTCGACGAACTCATCGCCGCCAAGGAGGCCGAACTCGATCCCGCCTCGGTGGCCTTGTTGAACAAATGGCCGCAGACTCTCGAGTCGTATTCGGCTTCCGAATACATCTCCAAGGTTCGCGACGTGGAGATCCGTACCGCGCTCACTTCCGAGACGTTGTCGGGCACCCGGATCCGAAAAATATCATTGCCGCACTTCGAGGACTCGGGAGAAATCCTGCGCTTCCTGCTCAAGGACAATCTGCCGGGCTCCTATCCCTTCACCGCCGGGGTGTTCCCGTTCAAGCGCGAAAACGAGGATCCAACCCGGATGTTCGCCGGCGAAGGCGATGCAAACCGCACGAATCAGCGTTTCAAGCGATTATGCGCGGGCATGCCCGCGCATCGGCTGTCCACCGCCTTTGACTCGGTGACGCTCTACGGGTGGGACCCGGATTCGCGCCCCGATATTTACGGCAAGGTCGGCAATGCCGGCGTTTCGATCGCCACGCTCGATGACATGAAGGTGCTGTACTCGGGCTTCAATCTCTGTGCGCCGACGACGTCCGTGTCGATGACCATCAACGGGCCGGCGCCCATGATCCTGGCCATGTTCATGAACACCGCCATCGATCAGCAGGTGCAGGAGTTCGAGGCGCAGAATGGACGCACTGCGTCCGGCGAGGAACACGCCGCCATCAAGGCGCGGACGTTGTCGACCGTACGCGGAACGGTGCAGGCGGATATTCTGAAGGAGGATCAAGGTCAGAACACGTGCATATTTTCAACCGATTTCGCGCTGAAAATGATGGGAGACATACAGGAATATTTCGTGCGCAACGACGTCCGGAATTTCTATTCCGTATCAATCTCCGGCTATCACATTGCCGAGGCGGGCGCCAATCCGATCTCGCAACTGGCGTTCACACTCGCGAATGCGTTCACCTACGTCGAGAGCTATCTGGCCCGCGGGATGCGGGTCGATGACTTTGCCCCGAATTTGTCGTTCTTTTTTTCAAACGGCATGGACCCTGAGTACACGGTGATCGGCCGGGTGGCGCGCCGCATCTGGGCCGTGGCGATGAAGACCTTGTATGGGGCGAATGAGCGCAGCCAGAAGCTCAAGTATCATGTCCAGACCTCCGGCCGCTCATTGCACGCCCAGGAAATGGCGTTCAACGACATTCGCACCACGCTGCAGGCGCTGTGCGCGATTTACGACAATTGCAACAGCCTGCATACCAATGCCTATGACGAGGCAATCACCACGCCCACCGAGGAGAGCGTGCGGCGGGCGATGGCGATTCAGCTGATCATCAACCGGGAATGGGGCCTTGCGAGGAATGAGAATCCCAATCAGGGCAGCTTCATCATCGATGAATTGACGGATCTGGTCGAGGAGGCGGTTCTCAGGGAATTCGACGCCATCGCGGACCGCGGCGGCGTACTCGGTGCGATGGAGACCGGCTATCAGCGCGGCAAGATCCAGGAGCAATCGCTGTTCTACGAGCGGCGTAAGCACGATGGATCCTTGCCGATCATCGGCGTGAACACCTTCCGGCATCCCGGCGCCGAGGCGATTCCGCCCACGATTGAGTTGGCGCGTTCCACCGACGGCGAAAAGCAGTCGCAGCTCAGGCGTTTGAGGGATTTCCAGGAGCGCAATGCCCTCGTGTCGGTGGATATGCTGCAACGGCTGCGCCGCACGGTCATCCAGGACGGGAACACCTTCGAGGTGTTGATGGACGCCGTGCGCGTCTGCTCATTGGGTCAGATCACACACGCACTGTACGATGTCGGCGGGCGCTATCGCCGCAACATGTGAGTGGTTGGCTGAATCCATGGACGGCTATCCGAACCGCATCGTCTGCCTGACCGAGGAACCCACCGAGGTCATCTATGCGCTGGGCCTCGAGCAGCGGATCGTGGGCATCTCCGGTTTTACCGTGCGCCCACCGAGGGCGCGACGCGAAAAACCCCGGGTATCGGCGTTTACCAGCGCCAAGATCGATCGCATTCTGGAATTGCAGCCGGATTTTGTGGTGGGCTTCTCGGATATTCAGGCCGATATCGCACAGACACTGATCAAGAAAGGCGTCGAGGTCTGGATCAGCAACCATCGCTCGGTGCAGGGGATTTTGAATTATGTGCGCCGGCTAGGGGCTTTGCTGGGCGCCGCCGATCATGCCGCGCGCTATGCCGATGAGCTCGAAATGCATGTCGAGCGCATACGCAACTCGGCCGCATCGATGTCCCCCCGCCCACGGGTTTACTTCGAGGAATGGGACGATCCGCTCATCACCGGCATCCGCTGGGTCAGCGAGTTGATCGGCATCGCCGGTGGCGACGACGTGTTTCCCGAACGTGCCGCATGCGCCCTCGGCAAGGATCGCATTCTGGCAGATGCCGGCGAGGTCGTACGCCGCGCGCCCGATGTGATTTTTGGCTCTTGGTGCGGCAAACGCTTCAGGCCGGCTCAGGTGGTTTCCCGGGCCGGCTGGGACGCGGTGCCTGCGGTGCGCGATGGCGAGTTGCACGAGATCAAGTCGCCGCTCATCCTGCAGCCGGGCCCGGCGGCGCTGACCGATGGGCTCGACGGCATCCACCAGGTATTGAAGCGATGGTCCGAGCGGCGTGCCGGTCGGCGGCGTCAGGTTGGCTAGGGTCACGATGGCGGCCGCAGGGGCAGGCCGGACAGCCGTCAGCTGCGTTTTTTTGCTTTGGGAATGCGCGCGCCGGAGGCACGCGCCTCAGACAGGCCGATCGCAATGGCTTGCTTGCGGCTGCTCACCACTTTGCCCGATCGGCCGCTCTTGAGCTGCCCATTCTTCATTTCGTGCAGTGCACGTCCGACTTGAACACTGCCGTTTTTCCTTTTGGTTGCCATGTTACTCAGCCTGGAATTTGCCTGAATGATCGTCCGCAACGGAACACGCCATCCATCGGCGAATGGCTCGAATTCCGGTCGGATTTATCTGATAGCAATGTTCAAATGCCAAGGGTATGCCCCCGCCGCAGCTTTAGACCATGAATCTCGGGCGCAGCTCACGCAGCGCTCCGATCAGGGATTCCACGTCCGCCGCATCGTTATAGAAGTGAAAGCTCGCCCGGACCTTGGACTCGCGATGCGAGGTGACGATGCCGCGATGCTTGAGTTCGGCGCACAGGGCGCCGCTGTCGCGCGAGGGGATGGCGACCGTGGCGCCGCGGCATTCGTCCTGCAGCGGCGTGATGCTCGGCCAGCCGATGTCCCGCAGCAGCTCCATGCAGCGACGCGACAGCGCGTAATTGCGCCGTTCGATCGCCGGCAGGCCGACCGCCAGCAGGATCTTCAGTCCGGCCTCCGCGGCATAGCAGTTGACGACCGCCGGCGTGCCGGCCTCGAAGCGGCGCGCAGTCGGCGCGGGCCGGTTGGCGCTGATGTCCATGGCGCCGATGTCGGCCTGCGCGAACCAGCCGCTGTTTGCGGGTATCAGTGACGGAATCAGCGATCCGCGCACGTACAGGAAGCCGATGCCGGCGGTGCCGAGCAGGTACTTGGCCATGCCGCCGGCGGCGAAATCGACATCCAGGGCCTTGACGTCGACCGCCAGCGAGCCCGCGGCCTGATAGCAATCGAGCAGCACCCAGGCGCCGCGGGCGTGCGCCAGGCGTACGATGCCGGGAATGTCGAGCCGGGCGCCGTTGGTGTAGCAGACCTGGGTGACGGCCACGAGCCGGGTGGTCTCGTCGATGGCCGCGGCGAAATGCTCCAATGGGATATGGCCGTCGGCGCCGCGATGGACGTGCTCGACGCGCGCGCCGCGCCGCTCCTGCGCGTGCCAGATCTGGGCGATGGTGGGGAATTCGAAGTCGCTGACCACCACCTTGTTGCGCGGACCGGAGAAATCGAGCGCGCTCGCCAGGGCATTGACGCCGGCCGACACCGAGGCGGTGACCGCGATCTCAACGGCCGAGGCATGCAGCAGCGCGGCGGTCAGCGCGCGCACCGATTCGTTCTTGTCCACCCACAGATCCCAGTCCGCACCCACCGACAACCGGTCTGCGAGGTAGGCTCCGAAGGCTGCCTGCACGCCGTTGGCGAGCGCGGCATAGGAGCCGCTGTTCAGGTAGGTCTTGTGCGAAAGCAGCGGGAATTCGCGGCGCAGGGCCTCAAAATCCGGTTCCTTCACGGCGTCGACCCTGACACGGATGGGTCGCGCGACGGGCGCCGCCCCGGGAGGAGGCAGTGACGCAGCGCCGCCAGATCCGCATGGCGCGTGGCGAGGTCGGCTCGCTCAGCGGCGAGCCGCATATCGCGCAGCGTCTCGAGGGAACGCATCAGCACCGGCAGCGGCGGCCCGCTGGCCGTGATCCCGTTCAATTCGTCGGCGGGCAGCTGCGCGGCGGGCTCCGCGATGAAGCGCCGCACCAGGCCGTCGTGGTGCTGCGCGGCGGATCGGCCGAACAGCTCGCAGACCTCGAGAAAAGCGCGTGCATTGCGTTGAAACCAATCCGCACCGGCATGCTCGCGGCGCAGCTCCAGAAATTCATCGAGCAGGCTGCGCCTTTGCATGCACTCGCGCAGGCGCGCCTGATCCGAGGGCAGCATGAACAGCATCTTGTCCACCAGCAATTGCGCGTAGTAGGGGTCGTTCGCCCGGCACAGACCGAGCAACAGGTCGAGCTCGTTGATGCCGGAAAAATCGCCGGCATTCGCGCCGCGGTACTCCTGGCGGCCGACGCGGTAGGGTTTGTAATACGGCCGCACGGAGTAGAAGAATCGGCCGACGTCGAGCCGGCTCATCAGCCGCTCGTTGAACCGCATGACCTCCAGCAGCGCGTTCTTCGCCGCCTCGAACAGGACATCCGCCACCGGGCTCGACACGCCGAGGTGCACCACCTGGGTTAGCGCATCGGCCGCGCGTTGCAGCGCCAGAACGCCGCGGGTGTTCTCGTCGATGAACAGGAACTCGTCGGGCAGCGAGGTGAAGCTTTTGCGCAGTCCGGCGACCGCCTTGTTGCGTATCGCCAAATGCGACGTCGCGAACCGCGGCGCCATGCCGAGCGAGGCGCCGACGTGCAGGGCGAGTGAGGAGGCCTCGCGAAACGGCGACCGGTCCTCGCGCGCCGGATTGGTGAGTTCGTGGCGGCGCAGGGCGCCCAGGTACATACCGACGTTGCCGAGCACGCCGAAGGCGATGTCGAAGCCGTCGCCGGTGTTGCCCTCGGCGAGCAGCCCCACCACGTGCACGTGACCCTCGTCGCGCAGCGCCGCCTTGATTTCCCCGCCGACGTCCTGAACCCGGGCGCGATCGGCCTGTGCATAGTAGAGCTCCTCGAGTTCGGTGTTCATCCGGACGAAGGCGGTCCGGATCCAGTGCTCGAAGGCGTCCACCCGGCTGCTCATGGTTCACCAATCACGCGGAGGCTGGTCCGACGCCGAGCTTCTCGACCATCGCGACGAGCAATTCGTTTTGATATTCCAGGTGCTGCAGAATCATTTCGATTTCCCCTTCGGCCTTCACATTCACCTCGAGATCATTGGCGGCCCGCAGCTCCGAATGCCGCGCCTGGACATTCTGTCCGACCATGATCAGCGGCATCAACAGCAGCTGGATCAGATTCGAAATGAAAAGCCAAAACACGAAGGCCATCGGTGGATCAAACTGCAGCGAACGCGGCACCAGCAAATTCCAGCCCAGCCAGATGACCGTCCAGGTCAGAACGATCAGAAAAAAGCCCATCGTGCCGACCCGGTCGGTGGTCCAGCAGGCAAGCCTGTCCAAGGTTCCGAGCTCGTCGGCCGCCTCATCGTTCAGGTTTCGGAGGGGCTTTCGCCGCTTCCGGAACTCGGCCAGCGACACGGGCGGCTTGACTCTTTCTGTTGTGGCGTTGTGCATGGCGAAACCTCGGGTGTGCGGCATAAACCCACTGACGGGATGGAAAGTTTGCCAGGGGGCAGTTCGATGAGCCACACTGTTCCCAAGAAGGAGGGCCGCAACCGATGACCGAGCCCGTCGAATCCGCGGTGCTGGATGAATGGCACGTGTTGTGTGCGCTGAATGACCTGAAGCCCGCGGCTCCCCGGCATTTTACGCTGCTCGGTGAGGTCCTGGCGGCCCTTCGATCGGCCGAAGACACGGTGGCGGCGTGGCGAACCGCGGATGCCGGCCGCGGTCCGGGCTTGCCGATCCGCATCCATTGCGGGCACGTGTGGACCAGTCTCGGGACGCCCTCGCATGAGCCGTTCCCGGTTCCGGAGTTCTTCGAGGCCGATCGGCGCCTGGTCTATTGCGGCAGCTTCGGGGTGAACGTGTCGGCGCCGCGGGCGGTCGAGAATTTTCTGGATATGGCGCATTTCCCCTTCGTGCACACCGACGTGCTCGGCGTGGAGCCGCACACCGAGGTCAAGGATTACGAAGTCAGCGTCAGCGGTGATTCGCGGGAAGTGGTGGCGCGCGGCTGCCGCTTCTATCAGCCGCTGTCGGCGTTGTCCGCGAAAGCCGGCTTCGAGGTCGAGTACATCTACCGCGTGCCGCATCCCTACTGCGCCGTGCTCTACAAGTCCGCGGCCCCGGACCCCAGCCGCAACGATGTCATCGCGATCTTTGCCCGGCCGATTTCCGAGGAGACCATCAGCGCCACCCTGTTCATGGCGCTGGTCGATGAGGAGAGCACCGATATCGGGTTGTCGCAATTCCAGCAGATGATTTTCAGCCAGGACAAGCCGATTCTCGAGAATCAGCGCCCACGGCGCCTGCCGCTCGAGCCGACCGCGGAAACCTCCGTGCGCGCCGACCGGGTATCGGTCGCGTACCGGCGCTGGCTGCATGAGCGGGGAATTTGCTACGGAACCATTCCCCGGGCGGGGCGGCTCAGTCCCGAGACGGCCGCGGCTTGAGGGTCCGGAAACACGGCGCGAACAAAAGCCATCCGCCGGCGGCAAACACGGCGACGACCACCGGCAGGGCGGCATAGCTCGCCCCGGTGATCACCAGTCCGGAGAAAAAGGCGCCGGCCGCAAAGCCGATCACCTGGGCCGCGGAGATGCCGAGCGTCGCGCGGCCGCCGGGGTCCAGGGCGACCACCAGCGCCATCTCATACACCGTCGAATAATTCCAGAAGATATTGAAGGCGGAGAGCGCCGACGCGAGTGCCACCCCACTGGTGCAGTGGCCATAGGCTGCGACCGATGCGCACAACAGACCGGTGCCGATGGTGATCGGCCCAAAGCGGCCCCACCTCACCCCCTGCCAGGCTGCCACGACCGATCCCAGCAGACCGGCGGCGTTGCCCACCGCGAGTGCAAGGCCGATGGTCTCGCCGGGAATCTTGCGCGCCGCGGCGGCGCTCTCGGCAAAGGTCCAGAAGGCGCCCGGTGCCGCGAACCACAGCGCCATTCCCGCGACGGCGAGAACGGCCAGACGCGCATTCGGCCGGGTTGCCGCGGCACTCGCGCCGCCCGGGGCAGCGGGCGCACCGCGAGGCATCCATCGGAGCGCGAGAAATATCCCCAGGGGCAGCAGCGCCAAGGGCAGCAGCGCGCCGGTGCCGTGGGGCACTCGATCGAGCAATGTCGACGTGCCGAGCACCAGCGATCCAAACATCACGACGGCCGTCAGTCCAATGCCGAACGAGCGCTCCGGGTCGCGCGTCGACCCGAGCACCACGAAGGCAAGCGAAAACAGAATGCCCTCACCGAGCAGTCCCACCAAGAACCGCGTCACCACCAGCCAGTCGAAGCTGCGGCTGCCGAACGCGACGAGGTTGAGCAGCACACAGAAAACCGCTCCGGCGGCGGCCAACTGCCGGCGATCGACACGCGCGAGCCAGAACATGCCGAGAATGGACGCCAGCGCGATCCCGATGTTCTCCGCGGCCGAGATCGAGCCCATCTGGGCCTCGTTGAGGCCGAGTTGCGAGGAGAGTTCGCCCAGATACGCGGGCAGCACGTACAGGATCGCGGAGCCCGCCGCGTACAGCAGTGAACCGAGCACCACCCGGCCGCTGTCCGAACGATCAGGCATGCACTGGCAGGGACAGGATTCCGGGCATGGTGACGAAGCCGGGCAGCAGTTTAACGCGATCCAGCCAGCGGCGGATGGCCGGGTAGTCGCGCCGTGCGATGCCGCCTTCCTCGGAAAGCTGCACGTAGGGGTACACGGCGATGTCGGCAATGCTCGGATTCGCACCCGGAGCGAGCCAGCCCTGCGCGCTGCGCTCGGAAAACCACAGGTGCTCGTCCAAAATCCGAAACAGGCGGTGCGCTCCGCTGCGACAGCGCTCGATGTCGAAATCGTAGAAAAAGCCGTCATGCAGCCTGGCCGCCGACGCGGTGCCCGTGATCGCATCGGCAAACATCAGCCAGGAGCTGATCACGCCCAGCAGGGCCGGCTCACCAGCGGGATACCAGCGTCCGGAGCTGTCATACATGCTCGCGAGGTAGACGAGTATCGCCTGCGCGTCGCGCAGCACCAGGCCGTCATCCTCGAGCACCGGCAGCTGGCCCAGCGGATTCAACGCCAGGAACCACGGGCTCTTGTGTTCCCGGCCGGGATAAAAATCGATGGGGTGCCGCTGATAGGAAACGCCGAGCAGGGCGAGCAGCAGCCTGACTTTGTAGCAGTTCCCCGACAAATCATAATCGTACAGAGTGATCATGGGGCCCGATCCCGCACGCCACGCTCGCAGGCGTCGCGCAACCGTCCGAACAGTTGCGCGTGATGCCTGAGCGCCGCCTCCAGCCGCTGCCCGTCCGGCACCTCGCACAGAACACCGTGGATGTTCGTGGTCTGCGCATCGACCGGCTGGAGGAACAGGTAAACCTCGGAGGTCAGGCGACCCTTGCGCGCGACGGATTGAAAACCATAGGCATCGATCTGCACCGTCGAACACGATTCGTCCGCCGTTTCCGGCGCGGCGAGCGCAGCCGAGGGTCTGAAGCGATAGCCTGCCAGATGAATCGCGACCTCGGCCGGCCGGGATTTCACCGCCAACCCATACAGCGGTGTGAAGTCGCCCGTGCCGTCCAGCGGCGGCCCGGCGGCCGGTTCAGGGTCTGCGAGCCGCGTCCAGATGAGACCACCCGCTTCAAGCACGGGATAGCTTTTGACGCACAAGCTGCGCGGCGCAGCCCTCCCGGGTTGGGCGGGAACGGCGCTGCACGCACCCGATCCGTTCGTGTAGCGATAGCCGTGGTAGGCACAGCGCAGCTCTGCGCCCATGATGGCGCCGACCGTCAGGCGGATGCCGCGATGCGGGCAGCGGTTCACCCACACGTTCACGATGCCGCCCGGTCCCCGCCACACCGCGAGTTCCTGTCCCAAAAGATCGGTCTCGAAGATATGCGTCGCCGGCAGATCCTCCCGGCTGCACAGGGCGAACCAGCGCCTGCGATCAATATCCTCGGCGCCGCTCACTCCCGGTCGCTGCCCCGGCTTTTCCAAAATCCCCGGTGCGCATCGGCGATCTCTTCGGATAATTCGGCGAACGGCCCGCGAACCTCGACTTTGCGCTGCCCCGCACCGAAGACGACGCTGCACGGCAGATCCTGCGTGAGGTTTTCACTGTGGCCGGCGGTGATCTCGAGCAATCGATGCTCGGTCATCCCATACACCACGGCGCCGATGTTGGCCCAATATATCGTGCCCGCGCACATGCAGCACGGCTCCACCGACGTGTACAAAACGCATCCCTCGAGATAGTCCGCCGGAAAGGTGCGCGCGGCGAAGCGCGCCAGGTTGGTCTCGGCATGGCCGGGCCCGCCATCCGTCAGGAAGGTGTTTTCACCCTCCGCAACGACCTTGCCGTCGGCGTCGACCAGCACCGCGCCGAACGGGTGGTTGCCCTTGGCCTTGGCCTTCGCCGCGACGGCGATGGCCTGGCGCAGACGGTCAATGTCGGTGGATCGATCCATGGTGCTCCGGCAGTCTAGAACTTGTAATGGACGCCCACCACGTACTCACGCGGCGGCGCGTACACCTGGGTGGTTTCCGCGCCGAACTGGTTGGTGAAGCGCGAGGACACCTGCTCGCGGTCGAACAGGTTGTTGACGGCGAGCGAGAAATCCCAGCTGTGCGGCGCCAGGATGTAATCGAAGAACAGATTGAACATGGTGTACGACGGCGCCGTATAGATCGGCGTCTTGCCGAAAATGGTGGTGGCGTAGTCGGAGCGGTACTGGGCGCTCAGGCGCGACAACAACGAGGACTCGTTGCCGAGCGCGAGCGTGTGGCTCAGATTGATGGTCGCAATCAGCGTGGGAAGGCTGGGCGGCGCATTGCCGTACACATCGAAATACGCCTTCTTGCGAAAGGTCTGCAGCAGCTGGCCGTTGGTCCCGGTCGGATTCGAGTAGGCGTCGATGAAATCGGCGTAGGTGATGCCCGGCAGGGAGAGAAAGGCGTTGTTCGCGATGTTCCCGGAATAATTGTCGAGCGCCTCGAAGTGCGAGGTGATGCTGCCATGCTCCCAGGTGGCGTTGCTGTCGATGCGCAGATTGAGCGGCAGCAGCGCCGCCATCTCCGCTTCCAGGCCGTACATGCGAACGTCCGGAATGTTGCCCACGCCGCCCTGGTAGGGAATCAGGTCATCGCCCTGGTACTGCATGTTCTTGTCCTGATACAGGAATGCAGCCATGTTGAGATTCAGCCGCTTGTCGAGCAGCGAATTCTTCGAGCCCAGTTCAAACGCCGTGATCGTCTCCGGCAGGAACTGATATGGCTCGCCACTCGGAAAGGCCGTGATGGGGCAGCCGCTGCCGACCGGTGCACCCGACGGGCAATTCGAGATGTTGCCGCCGCCCGGCTTGAAGCCGGTGGAGACGCTGCCATACAGCAGATTCACGCTGGTCACATCGTAGTCGAGGGCCACGCGCCAGGTCAGCTTGTCCGAGGTCTGCTCTTGCAAAATCGCGTGACCGGGCGGAAACAGGTCGTAATAATCGTCGAACCAGGTGGTGTTGTGATCGTGCGTGTAGCGCACGCCGGCGGTGAACCGGGCGGCATCCGTGACATGCCAGGTGCCCTGGCCGTACACCGAGGCCGAATCGCGATTTTCGACGCCGAAATTCTGAAAATACAGCGTGCCGTTGTAGATGGCATTGGTGATGAACTGGCCCACCACGCTGGTGGGGTCGTACACGGTGGATTCGGGCACCGACAAGAGGTTGGGGGATGAGGTGCCGTTGAAGGTCGGTTCGCCGCCGAACAGATTGTACTGGTCATAGGCCACGGTGGTGCGGCTCTTCAGATAAAACGCACCGACGATCCAATCGAGCGCGCCGCCCGGCTTGGAACCGAGGTTGATCTCCTCGGTGAGACTCTTCGAATTGTGCTCGAACCATTCCACGTCATGCGGCGAATCCTGGCTGGTGATCAGCGCCAGCGACTCGCCGTCCTCGTTGACCGAGCCGTGGTGGTTGACCTCCTGATAGCTCGACAGGATCTTCAGCGTCGCGGCCGACAGATTGTAGGTGATCGTGGCGCCGGCGAGCTGCTGGTCGTAGATCATCTGGCCGGGCCAGTCGGAGGTCTGCTGGTACGGGTCCGGATTCGGATCGTTGATGTTCTTGCCCGAGGTTTCGTGCTGGTTGGCGCGCGCGTATTCGGCGCGCAACAGCACCGACAGATCGTCGGTGGTCTGCCACAGCGCCTGCAGGCGCACATGCCAGTTGTTCTGGTTGTTGAGGCCGAAATTCGGGTCGCCCGGCACATCGATCGCCTTGACGTAGCCCCTCTGGGTGACCTGGTCGGCCGCCGCGCGGATGGCGAAGGTGCTGGAGAGCGGGATATTGATCGCCGCGGTGAGGTGCTCGAGGCCGTAGGAGCCGGCCGAGGCGTCTACGAAGCCGTTGACGCCGTCGAAGGTCGGCTGCCGGCTGATCACATTGATCGTGCCGCCCACCGCATTCTGGCCGAACACCGTTCCCTGCGGGCCGCGCAGCACTTCGACGTGATCGACGTCGAGAAAGCCGGAGTCGAGCGCCACCGGAAATGCGACATAGATGCCGTCCTCGTGGTAGGAGACCGAGGTTTGTGCCGAATCGTCCTGCGGCACGTTGAAGCCGACTCCGCGGATCGACACGCTGCGGTTATATCCCTCGCTCTGCGTGATCACCAGTCCCGGCACCTGCCCGTTCAAATCGATGGGATTGACGATGTTGAGCTGCGCGAGCGCATCTCCCGCCAGGGCCGTGATGGCCACCGGCGCCTTTTGCAGGTCGATGTTCTGTTTCTGGGCGACCACCTGGATTTCCTCCAGTGAGTCGGTGCTGGCCGCGGTGGCGGACGAGTCCGCAAGAGTCGCCGTGTCGGCCAGGGTGCGCGTGGCGGAAGCCCCTCCCCAGCACAGGAATGCCGTAAAGACCGCCGTAAGCGTTGAACGAGATCGCATCGAGTTCTCCCTTCGAGGATTATGGGCTGCAAAAGACCGCGCCCCGTTCCGACTCGGAACGACACGTGCCCGTTTGACATCAAACCGCCGTTGAAGCGTTCATCCCCTTGGTGCCGACATCCCTAAGGGTCTTAAAGCCCTTTTCGCCATGATGGGATCGGTCGGCTGTCGCTCGAAATCCCTGACTCCAGCTCGTTCAACGAAACACGCCGAATATGTCATTGGCGTGAAAGCGTGTCAATGAATTCGCGAAAGCGGCGTGCGGCTACTTGCTATTTGGGGGCAGATTGGATTTCAGATAATTCTGCAGGCCTTCACGGGTCTGATCGTGCAAATGATCGAGTTCCTGCGCGGTCAGGCAGGTCGTTTCCTTTTGCAAATGGGAGCCGGTCTTCATCTCTGATCGGCAATACAGCCGTTCACCGTCGCTGTTGACGACGGTGTAGCCCATCTTTTTGGCCATGGCCACACGCTGGGCTTCCGGGTCGGCCGGCGAAGCCCCCGCCGATGCCAGGGTGGCGGCGGGGGCTTCGGTGGCATAGTGGGCGGCGGGCGGATTGCTCGGTTGGCCGGCACAGGCGGCAAGCGCCATGAGCGCCAAGATGATCGGGGTGCGCACGGATTCTCCTTGGTTTATTTCCCTTGGGACAAGCATAACTCACCGGCCCGGCGTGTGCCGGCCGGCGTTGCCCGTCGGAAAAAATAGCGTAATCTCGTTTCGCCGACCCGGTTTATCGGCGCAACCACGCTCACGTCGTCAGGGAGGTCATGATCGCCATCCGCCACCGCATCGCCGCACTGTGCTTCCTGGCCGTGTTCGTCGGCTACAGCGACCGCGTCAACATGGCGGTGGCATCGGTGGCGATGGGCGAGGCACTGGGCTGGACCCAGTCGCGCAAAGGCGTGGTGCTGTCGGCCTTTTTCGTGGGCTATATCGTGTCGCTGATTCCGAGCGGATGGCTGGCCATGCGTTTCGGCGGCCGGCGCATGCTGCCCATCGCCGTGTTCGCCTGGTCCCTGTGCACCCTCGTGATGCCGTTCGCCGCCCTGGATTCCTTCGCGGCGCTCCTGGCCGCGCGCATCTGTCTGGGTTTGGCCGAGGGTGCGTTATTTCCCTCGTGCTATGACCTGCTGGGTGAATGGATTCCGGCCGCGGCGCGCACCCGGGCCATCTCGGTGATGATGAGCGGCATCCCCGTCGGCCAGGTCGGCGGCCTCGCGGCGGCGGGGTGGATCATCGAGCGCCACCCCTGGCCCACCGTATTCTATGTGTTCGGCGCCGCCGGATTCCTCTGGCTGTGTGCCTGGATCTGGGCCACGGCGGGCGTCGGTCGGGACAACGCCCCACCGTCGCATTCCGGAGAGGCGGGCCCCCGGCAATCGATTCCGTGGCGCCGGCTGCTGACGAGGCGGCCGATCTGGGCCGTATTCATCGCCTTGTTCTGCGGCAATTGGGGCCTGTATTTTCTGTTGTCATGGCTGCCGAGCTATTTCCGCGGAGCCCAGGGGCTGAGCATCGCCAACGCAGGCCTGTTCTCTGCGGCGCCGTGGGTGAGCGCCTTCGTGATGAGCAATGCGGGCGCCTATCTCGCGGATGCGGCCATCGCACGCGGGGTGAGCGTCACGCGGGTGCGCAAGGTCGTGCTCTGCGCCGGGTTCTTAGGTTCGGCCGGCTGTCTGCTGCTCGCCCGCGATGCGCATTCGGCGGCCGGCGCGCTCGCCTGCCTGTGTGGCGCCACGGGTGCGCTCAGCGTCGCCTGGTCAGCCTATGCCGCGAACTATCTGGATCTGGCGCCGCGCCATGCCTCATTCATCACCTCCATCGGCAACACCTTGGGAACCATTCCCGGCATCGTCGGTGTGGTCGTGACCGGCTGGCTCATCGATACCACCGGTACCTACGCGAGTGCGTTTGCGCTGACCGCGGCACTCTGCGTGATTGGCGCGGTCGTCTACTGCGCGTTCGGCAGCGGACGGCAGCTCGAGTAGATCGCACAGTGCGCGGCGATCGGTTCGCGCAGCCATACGACGGCGGCATGCTCGCGGTTGATACGAACTTCCTTGTGCGGCTCCTCGGATGACGTTGAGCGCTTGGGATAATCGCGGCGCCGGGTGCCGTGCGATTGACTTGGCCATGCGGGTCCTATAGCGTCTGGACGGATTCGGCAAATCGCCGCGGCAGGCAACTTGGAACCAAGAAAAGGATGCGTCGGCGCGACTTCCTGCGGACCGTTGCTTCAGCCGGGGTCTTCGCGCATGCGCAGCCCGGCTGGGCGATCGCGGATGATCCGACCATCATGCACGTCATCCGGATCCGCCTGGCCGCCGACATCAGCCCCGCCCTGCGCGCCCGGCTGACCACCACGGTCAACCGCTTCAAGCAGATTCATGCGGCGAGCGAGTTCATCGCGGGACGGGACATCGCCGGCGGCAATCCGTTCGCGGCAGTGGCTTCCTTCGACACGGTTCGCGGCGGAGACGATGGTCTCGCCGGCCGGCTCAACCGCATGCTGGCGGAGCGGGACGAACGGTTCAACGCGCATGACACGCGACCCGCATCGCCTCCGGTGGTTGACCGTCCGCGTGATCAACGCTGGAATCAGCGCCGCCGGATCTACCACATCGTGAGGTTGGATCTGAGTTCCATGAGCGCCTCCCAGCGGCAGCAGCGGCTCGCGGCGATGGCGCGCTGCGAGGCGATCCGGGGTGTGCGGCAGGTGTTCGTCGGGACCAGCACCCGTCGCGATCCCAAGGACCCGTTCGCGCATGCGATGTTCGTCTGCCTCGACGACGAAGCGGCCTACCAACGCTATCTGGCGCATCCGATTCACCTGGCCGAGCGTGACGCGGGAGGCCGGTTGCCGGGCGCCGGCGTGCAATGGTTCGACGTGGTGGATCCCATGGATTTGGGATTGGGCGGGCGCCTGCGGGCCATACAGGCCCGGGCGCAGGCCTGAGCGGCGAGAGCAGATTGGACGTGAACATGACGTGTTTCAGGCGATCGTTCGGCCGGCTCGCGTTCATAGCCGCCCTGTTGCCGGTAGGGGCAGCTGCCCCGGCCGATTCTGCCCCGGCCGATTCCTGGGTTCCCGTGGCCGGCGCCACGGCGGTTTATGGACCCGAACTGCAGGGATTCGACTATCCGTATCCCGTCAGGCGATTCGCGTTCGCATCGCAGCGGCAAACTCTGCACATGGCCTACATGGATGTGCGTCCGGCGAACTGGAATGGCCGAACCGCCGTGCTGCTGCATGGCAAGAACTACTGCGCCGCCACCTGGAACACGAGCATCGTGGCCCTGGTTGCGGCGGGCTACCGGGTCATCGCACCCGACCAGATCGGGTTTTGCAAATCGACCAAGCCGCAGGGCTATCAGTACACGTTTCAGCAGCTGGCGCGAAACACTCACGCGCTGCTGACCTCCCTGGGTGTCACCGATGCCACGCTGATCGCGCATTCCACCGGCGGGATGATCGCGGTCCGCTATGCGCTGATGTACCCGGCGCAGACGCAGCAGCTCGTGCTGGTGAATCCGATCGGCCTGGAAGACTGGAAAGCCAAAGGCGTGCCGTCCATTTCGGTCGATGAATGGTACGCGCGCGAACTCACTGTCACCGCGGACTCCATCCGCCGCTACCAACAGACAACATATTTTGCAGGGCAATGGCGCGCCGAGTTCGAGCCGTGGGTCCAGATGTCTGCGGGGCTGAACCGCGGTCCGGGCAAAAAGCTGGTCGCGTGGAATTCGGCGCTGGTCGACGACATGATCTACACGCAGCCGGTTTTCTACGAGCTGGAGCACATCGCGGTGCCCACACTGCTGATGATCGGTGACAAGGACAACACCGCAATCGGCAAAGATCTCGTGTCACCGGCCATTCGTGAAACCCTGGGCCGCTATGCGGACCTCGGCAAGCACGCGGCTGAACGCATACCGGGAGCCGAATTGATCGAGTTTCCCGAACTGGGTCACGCTCCGCAAATCCAGGATCCGGTTGTCTTTCATGCGGCGCTGCTCAAGGGGCTCGTGTTGCCCAAGGATCAAGAGTGAGTGAAGACCGGATGCCGGCATCCGGCCCTCAGGCTACGCATTGCGATTCACGAACTCCCACACCTTGGAGATCACGACCGATCCTTCGCCCACCGAGGAAGCGACCCGCTTGACCGAGCCCGCGCGCACGTCGCCCGCCGCGAACACGCCCGGCAGCGAGGTGGCGAAGGGCGAGGCTGCCGCGCCGGCCTCGGTGCCGGTGATCACGAACCCCTTGGCGTCGAGTTGCACCAGACCGGAGAGCCACTCGGTGTTCGGCGCGGCGCCCACCATGATGAACAAGGCCTGCGTGTCGACGCGGGACTCACCCGTCTTCGCGTTGCGGATGGTCAGCGCCTCGAGACGCCCGGAGCCGTGCAAGGCGCTGACCTCGGCGCCGTATTCGATCGAGATCCGTGGGTCGGCCTGCAGCCGGCTGGACAGATAGCTCGACATCGATGCCGCCAGCGATTGCCCGCGCACCAGCAGTCGCACGCAGCGCGCCGACCGGCTGAGGTACATGGCGGCTTGTCCCGCCGAGTTCCCGCCGCCGATGACCACCGCTTCGGTGCCCTTGCAATAACGTGCCTCGATTTCCGTCGCGGCGTAATAGATGCCGGCGCCCTCGAAGTCCTGAAGCCGGTCGATCGGCAGCCGGCGATATTGCACCCCCGTCGCGACGACGACGGCCGTGCCGCGCACGCGTTGGCCGTTGTCGAAGGTGGCGCAGAAGCTCCCGTCCCCGAGCCTCTCCAGATGTGAGACCCGCCGCGGCATCGCGAAGCGGGTCCCGAACTTCATGGCCTGAACCTCGCCGCGCCACAGCAGGTCGGCGCCGGAGATTCCGGTCGGGAACCCCAGATAATTCTCGATCCGGCTGGAGGTGCCGGCTTGACCGCCGATCGCGACGTCCTCCACGACCAGGGCCCGCAGGCCCTCGGCCCCGGCATACACGCCGGCAGCGACGCCGGCGGGCCCGCCGCCCACGATCAGCACGTCGAACGATTCGTCATTGCGGAAGTCGAGATTGAGGCCGAGCAGCCGTGCGATCTTGTCCGGCGTCGGCTCGGTCACGACGATGTCGCGCCCAAAAATGACGGCCGGCCGTCCTGGGGCGATCGAGCATCGGCGGGCGGCCGCCTGCGCTTCAGGGCCTGTCAGGGGCAGCGAGGCGTAGGGAATTCGATTGCGGCCGGCGAATGCGGCGATGCTCCGCAGGTTGCGGTCCTCCTCCTCGCCGATCAGCAGCAGGCTGCCGTCGCCCTCGTCGAGTTGGCGCCGGCGCCGCGCCGAAAAAACCGTGATGACGATGTCGGACATCTCCGGGATTTGGGACATCAGCGTCAACATCTTCTCGCGCGCCACCTCGATCACCCGCGTGTCGCTTGCCGCGCGCATCGGCATCGACCAGACGCCCCCGTACAGGAAGGAGATCTCACCCATGAACTGCGCCGGGCCGAGCGTCGATGACAAATGGCGCTCGCCGGTGTAGGGATTGACCACCTCGATCTCGCCCTCCTCGACATAGACGAAGCGGTCGACCGGGTCACCCGGCTGTGCGAGGAATGCGCCCGCCGGGTAGGTGGCGATCTTGCCGGCGGCGCGCAACGCCTCCACGTGGGTCGGCGCGAGCGGCGTGCGCCGCATCTGCCGCAGATCTGCGCCTATGGTTTCCATGCCGCTGCCGTCAAAAGCCGCTTGCGCACCGTGCGCAGAAGCTGACCCGACAAGGGAGAATCACCCATGGCGCGCGCCATGATCAAGGCCCCGTACAGCGTGCTGAGCAGCACCATCGCCGCGGCGCGCGCCTCGCCCGCGGGCACCGTCGATCGCAGGGCGGCGCTCAGGACCTCGAGATTCCGATCGATGTGCTCGCGGAACTGTGCTTGGACGTCGCCGCCCTTGCGCGCCGCATCGCCCGCCAGGGCCGCCACGGCGCAGCCCTCGGCCCGCCCGCTGCGATGCGAATCGCTCAGGTAGAAATTCACGAATGCCGCCAGATCCGGGCGATCCCCTTTGAACAGGCGTTCGCGCATCGCGATGCCGCTATCCGTGAGCGCCAGCTCCAGGGCTTCGGTCACGAGCTGATCCCGCGACGCGAAGTGTTTGTAGAAGCCGCCGTGGGTCAGATCGAGATCTTTCATCAGATCCGCCACGCCGATGCCATCGATGCCCTGATCCTTGAAGCGGCTCGCGGCGGCGCCTACCACGCGCGCGTGGGTATTGACCTTGCTGGCTTTGGAGTGACCCATGACCGCTGTATAGCACACTCTGAGCAGGTCGTCTCCAGGTGGATGATGCTTGACATCCACACTGGGACGTTGCAATCTGACGCTGGATGATGACTATAATCTTCAACGAACCGTTTAATTCGGAGTCCTATCATGAATAATCCGCACAAATTGGGCACCGCCCTGATCACGGGCGCGTCGACCGGAATCGGCGCCACCTACGCCAAGCGGCTGGCGCGGCGCGGCCATGACCTGATCCTGGTCGCGCGCAGCCAGGCGAATTTGGACAAGCTGGCCGGCGAGCTGGCCAGGGACACGGGTGTGAACCTCCGGGTGCTGGCCGCGGATCTCACGGACGAGGCCGATCTGCGCCGCGTGGAAGCGGTGCTGCACGACGATCCGGACATATCCTTGCTGGTCAACAACGCCGGATCCGCGACTCTCGGGCCGCTGGCGGGCGCCGACATCGGCCGTCTCTCCCGGGAAATCCAATTGAACATCGTCGCGCCGACGCGCCTATCGCACGCGGTGTTGCCGGGATTCGTCGCACGCAATCGCGGCGCCCTGATCAACATCGCCTCGGTGATGTCGCAGATGGTGATTCCGGGAAATTCGGTCTATGGCGGCACCAAGGCCTATCTTTTGCACTTCAGCGAAGTCTTGGCGCTGGAATTGGCCGCCTCCGCCGTGCGGGTCCAAGTGGTGCTTCCGGGCGCGACCCGTACGCCGTTGTGGAATGGTTCAGGCGTCGAATTGAAGGACCTGCCGCCCGACATCGTCATGGAGGTCGAAGAGATGGTGGACGCCGCCCTGGCGGGATTCGATCAGGGTGAGCGCATCACCATTCCCTCGCTGCCGGACGACGCTGACTGGCAGCGGCTGCTCAAGGCTCGCGAAGCGCTGCAGCCGAACTTGTCGCGCAAGCACGCCGCACCGCGCTACCAGATTGCACTCGCGGCCGCGGTTTGAGCGATACGGGATGAATGGAGAGATCGGTCTACGTACGGAAACGAACGGATGGAGTGGTCCAGAATCGACTTGAAGCCGTCGGCAGGTCAAGCGGCACCTTGAAGGCGCTGGGCGCATTTTTTGGCAAGCAATCGGCCGAGTGGGAACTGCGAATACAGCTGTGCACGGATATCGAAAAAATGCCGAATCGAGGACTCCTCGACAGCATGGTCCGAATAACCGAGTCCCTACGTCACTGTCGCACGCCTCAGAGCGGCGCAACAAACAGGCTGGAGCGTCGACCGATCGAAGGCGATCGACGACAAATGGCGTTCAACCCCTGGCACGCAATTGCCGCTGACCGTCCGATCGGCTCCATCATGCGCGTCCGGAAGCTGGCCTACGCGATGTCCGCCCGCTTTGGCGAGGGGACTCCCCCCTTCGCAACGGGGGCGATCGGACCTGGGTGTTCGCCCGCGTACAGACGCGCGAGATCGGAAAGGCCGAAACTCTCGCCATGGTCACGGATCGTTACATTGCACGCCTCGAGGTCTTCCCATGTCGTTGATCAATCCTATTCGGTTGTCGGCCTGTGTCCGCGTAGCGGCTCAAGTGGCCGCCCCGGGTCTGGTGCTGCTCGGTGCCTGCACGGTGCAAGCCGGTCTGTACGCCCCGCCTGCTCCGCGTGTGTACGCCCAGCCGCCGGCCGTCTCCGCCGCCGTGGAGACACCCGGGTACGGCATCGTGCTCACCGCCTCCGAACCGCCGCCGCCGCTGCCGATCTATGTTCAGCCGCCGTGTCCCGAGGACGGCTACCTCTGGACCCCGGGCTACTGGCAATTTGCGAACGGCGGATATTTCTGGGTACCCGGCACCTGGGTTCAGCCGCCGCAGGTGGGGGTGCTGTGGACCCCCGGCTATTGGGGCTATGGCGCCGGTGTCTACGGTTTTCACGCCGGCTATTGGGGTCCGACCATCGGGTTCTATGGCGGAGTCAATTATGGCTTCGGCTACGGCGGCGCGGGCTTCGTCGGCGGCCGTTGGGACGGTGGCCACTACGCCTACAACACCGCCGTCAATAACGTCAACGTCTCCACCATCCACAACACCTACAACCAGACGGTCATCAACACTGTGACCGTCAACAACGTCAGCTACAACGGCGGCAGCGGCGGCACCGTTGCGGTGGCGACGCCGCAAGAGCGCGTCGCGGCGCAGCAGCCGCATATTCCGCCGACGTCGGCACAGAGCGCGCACATCCTGACGGCCAGCCGCAATCCGGCACTCTCCACCAAGGTCAATGGCGGACACCCGGCCATTGCGGCGACGCCGCGTCCCGGCGCTTTCTCGGGTCCGGGCGTCGTGAGCGCGAAAGGTGCGGCACCACCGCCGGCCAAACCCGCTGAAGCGATGGCAGCCCCGAAGTCCGCGGAGCCTGCCACGGCCACTATCCGCGAGCCGGCGGCCGGGAATCCGGCAGCCAGGGATGAGCATGAGATGAACGCCGGGCGAGCGGCCCCGGCGCCGGCTGCTGCCATGGCAGCGCATACACCGGTCGAGGCGCGTCAGGTACCCCAGCCGCCGGCGGCGCCCAAAGTGGCCAAGGCCAATGCGCAACAACCGAAGGCCAAGCCCGAGGCCAGGGACTCGCATGCGAAGCCCGTGTCCCAGAAGAACGAGAAGAAAGAAGAAAAGAAGCGCGATCACGAAGGCGGTTAGCGATTACTTTGCAAAAGGCTCCGCCGCCGCCCATAGCGCGTCGGCGCCCAGGCGGATCCTGTAGTCCGGATTCGAATAGACATACCGGATGATGCCCGAGGTATCGATGAGGAAGACCGACGGTACCGGCAGCTCATGTTGTCGGGTTCCGGTGGTTGCCTCCAAGTCCACTCCATAGTCACGCATCTTGGCGAGCAGGTCGTCATTCACGTGATAGGCCACGTGAAAGGCCCGGGCGGCCTTTAGATGGCTGTCGGACAGCAACGTGTAATGAATGTCCGCGGCTTTGAGACTCGAATACAGCAGCTTCGGCTGATCGGTGCTCAAGAACACGATCTCGAAGCCGCGGGCCCGCAGCCTGGGCTCGACCGTGTGCAGGTCGCTGAGCTGCGCATTGCAGTACGGACACCAGCCGCCGCGGTAGAAAATGACGATAGTCGGCTTGCGGTAGCCGTTTGGGCTGAAGCTGCGCATCCGCCCCAGGGTCGTTTGAGCCGCGAACACCGGTGCGCGGTCGCCCACCGCCAGCGGTTTGACCTGGGCAGCGTCGGTCGGGACGCCGGCGATTTCCGTCGCGGCAATGGCCGTCGCGGCGAGCGCCATCGCGGCGAGGGCTTTCGCGAACCAGCCCATCAGGCGAGGAAGGCGCCGGCTTTGCGCGCCGCCCGATAGCCAAAATTTGCCACCGCGTCCCACAGGCGCGAGGTGCCCGGCGCCGGTGGTTCGATGCCATGTCTGCGGACGTGAGCGTTGGCACCGTGCACCATGGCGTGGAACTTCGAGCGGCGCGTCCGGAAGGTGATGCTGAGCGAAATCGACACGTCGCTTTCGGTCATTACCGCGTGCGGGGCATGCAACGGGAAGTGCACCCCCTGTCCGGCCTCCATGGGCAGCCGCCAGGCGCTCGCCATGAACTCGTCGCGGTATGCGTGCTCGCGATTGGAGTAGCGCGGGTCACGCCCGAAGCCCGCGTAATAATCATCGATGGCCGCCGCCGGCAGCACATACCGATTGGCCGGGTCCCACATGAAGATCGTCTTGCGCCCGCTGATCTGCAGCAGAAAATTGTATTCCGGATCGAAATGAAACGGCGTCAATGCCGAGCGCGAACTGATGAACAGAAATCCCTGGCGTTGCCACATTCCCGGACGCATCCGTTCAGACAGCGGCTCGATCGACTCGAGCAGTTCATCGACGAGCCGCTTGTAGAGCGGATCGTGCTCGATCTGCAGCAGCAAAACCCGGGCCGGCTCCTCGGCAACCCTGAGTATGGTGTCGTGGCAGGACAGGTGATGGGTCTTGAGCGTATCGGGCCGGGTGAACGCCAGGGCGCCGGCCTTCTCGGTGTTCCATTCGCGCAGATTCTCGGGCAGTCGCTGCGACAGCGCTGCGATCGCCGGCAGCTGCAGCAGCGGGTGATCCGCGAGCTCATGCCGCACGTAGAAGGGCCGCTTGTCGAAATTGCCGACGAAGGTATCCGCATCCACCGACAGGCGCGCAGAACGCGCCGGATGCTGCCGCGCGTCGATGGTATCGGGAGGGATGAAGCTGGGTGCGTAAAGTTCCACGCGAAAACTCGGGCCCCCTTAAGAGCACTGGGTGACCGGTTGATCTGCCGCCAGTGTCGCAGCGCCATCGGCATTTCGCAACGGCCGGTACCGGTGCACGGGGCGATGGTCGGTTATGTCAAGTTCGGCCTGCTGCACCGCACTGAGCCCGCGGCCGCGCGGTCAGGCTAGCGCGCGCCACCGGAGCCGCCGCTGCCGGCAGCGGCGACCGCCAATCCGGCGGGACTCTCCACCCGGCGGTTGATGTAATACATCATCACCAGGGTAAGCAGGGTGGTCGCCACCAGCACGTAGCCCACGATGTCGAAGTGCTCCAGGGCGCCGCTCGGCGTCTCCTTGACGATCAAGCCCGCCAGCGCCGCGGCGATGCCGCCGGAGATCTGCTGCAGCGATGAGCTGATGGACATGTAGGATCCGCGGTCCGCGGCGCTGGGGACCGCCGAGATCAGCGCGGCGGAGGAGATCATCCTCGAGGATACGCCCATGAACAACAGCACATTGACCAGGATTACGATCTGGATCGGCGTCACCTTCAGATTGGTGTAGATCAACACCATGATGATGGTGGCGGCACAGCCCATGGCGAATACGTTGAACTTGCCGATCGCGTCGCTGGCGCGTCCGATCAACGGACCGAATGCCATGGCGAAGATCCCCGTCACCATGTAAATCACCGGCAGACGATCGATGTCGATGCCGAGATTGTGCACGGTAAAAGCGCTGCTGAACGGCAGCAGCATGAAGCCCCCGGTGGCCAGCAACACGGTCGCCGCAAAGCCTTGCAGGTAGCGCGGCGTGGAGATGGTGTGCACAAAGTGATGCAGCGGGCTCCTGTCCGGATGCAAGCGCAGGTGCGCATCGATCGGGCGCACGTACAGTACGATGACGCAGCCGACCGCAATCCCGGTGGCGACGATCAGGTAGAACGGCGCATGCCAGCTCCAGCGATTCGCAAGATACAGTCCGATCGGCAGGCCGAGCACGTTGCTGGCGGCGAAGGCGGCCTGGACCACCCCCATGACGCGGCCGCGCAGCCGGTATTCGAACAAATCCGTCGTGATGGCAAAGACGATCGATCCAATGACGCCGCCGAACAGGCCGGTCACGATCCGCGCCACGAGCAGAAAATGAAAGGAGTCCGCGATGGCGCACAAGAAGGTTCCGGCGATGAAACCGAGGTAAAAGAACAGCAGCAGCTTCTTGCGGTCGAAGCGATCGGTGAAGCCCGCCGCCAACAGACCGGCACCACCGGCGCTGAACGCGTACGCCGACACCAGGATCCCGAATTGGGCGGGCGAGACGTGCAGCGCCGGCATGATCATGGCGCCCAAGGGCGAGAGCACCATGAAATCCAGGATAATGGTGAATTGCAGAAAGGCGAGCAGCGCGATGATCAGCCGCTGATAGCCCGAGAGTGCCGGTGGCGCGGATGACGCAGGGATCATGATCATCAATCATACCATCAGAGCAGCGGCGGGAGTCCCGCGACCTGCCGGCCTATCCGGCCAGCAACGGAAAGGTCACACCGATCGCCCAGGCAAACGCCACGGCGTTCGCCACGCCCGCCACGAACGGATGGCCGCTCGCCGCATAGATCCAACGGCTGAGCAGGCCATAGACCAGGAAGTACAGCGCGATCACCGGCACGATGATGATCAGGAACAGCAACCTCTCGGGATCGAGCGCCACCGCGATTGCGAGCGAGGCCAGAAATGCGAGCTTCGAGGCGGCGAACGCGCCGTGCGCGGCGCCGACGCCGCGCGTCAGCCATTCGTCGCTGAGAAAAAAGAGCAGCGTGCCGGCCAGCATCGCCGCGAGCAGCACGATGCGCTCAGGGCCCGGGACGAACGAGGTCACGTAGCGGTCGATCGGCCAGACCAGGGCGCAGAACCCGTAGGTGATCGCGGCGAGCATCGCGACGCCCAGGGCGCGGGGTCGGGCCGCGCTCAAGGCGGCGCCCGCGCCGGCGCGATGCATGACGAGCAGGCACGCGGCGATGATCAGCCCATAGACGGCGAAATGAACCGCCAGGTAGTCGCCAACCAGCACGGGCAGAAAATGCGTGGGCAGCACGCGCAGCAGCAGCGGCGTCGCGAACATCGCGATCGACAGCGGGATCCACAGCCGCCGCCAGCGCAAAGCGGCTCCGACGGGCGGCGCGGCCACTCTCGGCAGCAGCGCCGCGCCCGGCCGGGCGAGCAGCACCGCACCGGCCAGCAGCAACAGGATCCATGGCCCGCGCGCGACCACGACCGGCGCTGCGCTGCGCGGCGTGCCGAACGACGCATCGAGCCACAGGATCGCCTCGCGCATGCTGTCCTCGCTGAACAGCACGCTGGCGTGCTCGACGTGCGCGCTGAAGGCGGCGCGGCGCCCGGTGCCGCGCGCCGGCTCGCCGTACGTGACGCCGGCCTGCGCGACGCGCGGCGCGCTCGCAAGACCCACGGCACGCAGCGCTTCGCGCTTCAGGGTGCCCTCCCAATCGCCGACGATCACCAGAAGATTCGCCGGTGCGGTAGCGGTAACGGCCGGCGAGAACATCGACACCGCGATCGTGGCCGCGATGCCCGGCGTGGTTTGCGCATAGCGCACGACGATGTCGGAGGCCATCGAATGGCCGAGTACGGCCAGACGGCCGTCACCGAGTCTGCGGGCAAAATCGCCGACGCTCCGCAGCGACTCGACCAGCGTCCGGGTCGCCCCATCGATGTCGGTGATGCTGCCGGTCAGCGGCTCGGGATTGCGTCCGTGGCCCGGGAAATCGAACGTGACGGCGACGTAGCCGTTGCGCGCCAGATTCAGCGCGAAGGACTGCATGAGCTGCTGGGATCCCGCGAAACCATGCGCGATCAAGACCACCGGCCGTGGGCCGTCGGCAATGCGGCGGTAGATGATGGCGGGCGTCGTACCGATCGCGACCGCGTCGACCGATATTCCGGCGCGCGCCGCCTCGAGGTGCCAGAGCGCCGTCGCGATCGCGACCAGCGCGGCGATTGCGAGCCAGGGGTTCAATCTCATAGCGCCGCGCACCATCCGTCGATCCCAATCTTCCCAGGCGCAATCGCGGTCGTCGTGAGTGAGAAGATGACATAAGCCCGCTGCAGCCAGCACTGCGGCGCGAACCGCGAAGGGCCGCGCGAACGACGGGCCGTCATCACAACATAATATATAACTATTTCATGCCTCGCACCGTCCGGCCAAGTTGACTTTCCGGCGCGAAACGCGCAATTTTTTGGTCAGCAGATAATGCGGGGAAAACAAGAATCCGCCAGGCAGCCGCGGCGTGCGCCGGAGGGCAAAAACCTCCCGCGCTCCCTGCCACCCCGCGCCATTGTCCGATTGAACGACGAGGGCAATCCATTAGATTCGTGTAATGATGCAGCTGAACCGAGCATCCGCTGCGAGGATTACCTGACGCCTTGATAAGGAGCTGAATCGACGTGAACAGTGCAGGCCAGCCCGGGGTATTGCTGATTGGTCCGTATGATCCGCATTGCGGTGAGTACACCTTCCTCGCCCCACCGCTCGGCGTGTGGCGGCTCGCCGGAGTTCTGGAGGCGGCCGGCATCGACGCGAAGGTGTTCGATCCGAATTGCTGCCGCGAATCGCCGCAGCGGGCGCTCGAGCGCGAGCTGTTCAGCGGCGCCTGGGACGTCGTCGGAATTTCGACCACGGGGATGACGCTGAGGTTCGATCTGGAGCTGGCGCACATCGCACGCCGCGTGAGGCCGGGTGCGCTGATCGTTGCCGGCGGCATGGAGGCCACGTTCCGTCCGGAATTGATGTTCGAGCTCGGACCGTTCGACCTGGTCGTGTTGGGTGAAGGCGAACGGCCGCTGCTCGAACTCGCCACGCGATTGCGCGCGAATCGACCTCTGGGCGGCATCAGCGGCACGGCCGAGCGCACCCGGGACGGCAGGATTCTCAGGATGCCGCAGCCGGCGCTCAACCACGATGAGCTGCGCGACGCGATTTACAGCACTCCCTACGAAAAGATGCCGTATTCGGCGTACTGGGAACGTCTGGAATCGGCCTATCGCATCGGGGCGCTGCCCACCAAGGCCGCGCGCGAAGCACACCTCGCCGAAATCCGCTCGGTGCGCCTCATCACGCTCAATTATTGCCCCATGGGCTGCACCTTCTGTTCCTCGACGAATTTTCTGCATGAAGCGCAGGGCGGCGTCGCCTCGGTCGCGCGGCTGGAGGCTGAGGAGTGCCTGATCATGATCGAGCGCATCGTCGCGGCGCATCCGCGTGTGCGCACGGTGATCTTTCAGGACGACATCTTCGCCTTCACGCGCGATCGTCGCATCCTGCCGCTTTGCGAGGGCATCATTGCGGCGAAGCAGAGCGGCCGGATCCCGGCGCAGCTGCAGTTCATCAGCACCAATCGCATCGACGCAATGAACGTCGAGCGCCTGACGGCGATGCGGCTGGCGGGGTTTCGCGTCCTCGGATTCGGCGTGGAGAGTTTCTCGCGCAAGGTGCTCGCCGAATTCAACAAGGCGCAGATCCACCGGCACATCGAGCCGATGCTGACGGCCGCCCTCGCGACCGGCGTGACGCCGTTTCTCGACATGATCCTCAGCTCACCGCGCGCCTCCCTGGAGGATGTCGCGGAGACGCTGCGGGGCGCGCACCATTGGCTGCGCGAGGGTTGCGAGATCGGCATGTACCCCTATGTCATCCCGTTCTCCGGGGCGCAGTTCTCCCGCGACCCGACGCTCGCGCCGTACACCCACCACGCGCGGCGGCAGATCGCAGGCACCAGCATCTCCTGGGATCAGCCGTCGAAAATTCTGCCGGTCGATCCCGTCGTGGCGGACGTGATACTGCGCATGGAGAAGAGCTTCGAGGCCATGCTCGCGCCGCTGGAGCAGCAGGTCGCGCATCTGCCCTCGCGACTGCGCTCGCTGCTGTGGATCCTGAGCTCCCTGCCGATCATGGCGGAGCGCGGCCACCATATTGCCGATGAGAGCGAGGTCCGGGCGGAACTGTACGCCCGGCTGCCGGCGCTTCGGCCCGAGGCGGCGCGCCTGGGCGCCGCGATTGCATGAAACTGCGGCTGGCCCTGTCGGTGTTGGCGCCGCTGGCGGTGTGCGCGCTGCTTGCCGGATGGATCGTGCTGTCCGTGGCGAACGCACGCGCCATCGGCTTCTCGATCTTCGTGTTCGCCGTCGCCAACCTCATCGTCTACACGGATGCCATCGATTTCGTCCTGCGCCTGTACATGCACCGGCGCCATACGGCGGCCGGCGGCGGCATCGCCGACGGCAGCCAGAGCGGCGGCCTGTCGATCAACCTCGGTGCGCTGTTGCCGCCGGATTCCAGGCGCGTGGTTCCGGCCTCGCCCTACGCCATCATCGCCTCGGTCCACAATCTCGAGGATCATCTCGAGGAGTTCATGGAGGCCTTCGGCGCCTACCGCAACCGCGTGTGGCTGATCAGCGACGGCTCCACGGACAACACCGTGCTGCGTCTGCGCCAGGCGGGATGGCGATGTTTCGATGACGGCGTCAACCGGCGCAAACCCGGTGCGCTGCACCGGCTGCTGCCGCGTCTGCCCGCGCACATCCAGACCATCATGGTGATCGATCCGGACATCCGCATCCGCGGCCTCACCGAGGGCAGCAGCATCGACATCGACCGGTTCGTGATCGATTTCCAGCAATCCGGCGCCGCCGCCGCCTGCCCGCGGATCATGATCGAGCCCGACGGCTTTCTGGCGCGATTCCAAGCCTTCGAATACGCACTCGCGTTCCGGGTCGGGCGCGAGAGTCTCGGGGATTTCAGCATCACCTCGGGCGTATCCTTCTACCGGCGCGATGCCCTGGAACGGGCGCTCAGCGAACATTCCCTGTCGGTGTACGCCGAGGACTTCGAGAACGCCGTGATCCTGCTGAGTCATGGCGAGAGGATCTACTACGACGGCCGGCTGGTGGTGAGCACCGAAGGCCCGGGCTCCCTGTCCCGCTGGTTCTCGCAGCGCGTCGGCTGGTATCACGGACTGCTCAAGGTCTACATCGAGCGCTTTCCCGAAGTGCTGCGCATCAGCCGCCGCTCCACCTTTGCCGCGTATCATTACCTGGTGTACGTCGGCGGCCTGTCGCTGGTGATGCATGTTGTCAAGATCGTGAGCGCCGGACTTCTGGTGCTGAGCTTCCTCAGCGGTCTCGACGCGCTGCTGCTCGATGATCTGCTGCCGCCGGGCACGTTCACCAATCCGGAATACTTCACGGCGGCGATCACCAGTTATCTCGCGCTCGGGGTGATCGCGCTGTTCACCCGGGTGCCGAAGGCGGAGCGTGCCTACGTCGCACCCGTCGTCCCCCTGTACCTGTGCTATGCCATCACCCACATCCTGCCGATGACGGTGGGTTTCGGGAATTATTTTGCGCTCAAGCTGATGCGGCGGCGCATTTACCAGGATCACTACGAAAGCCCGGCGAGCCCCGGCATCGCCACGGAGAAAATGAGAATGATCGAATGAGCATCCGCGGAATTCCCGCGCCCGAGATGTACACCCCCAGCCGCTATTGGGAGGATCGGGCGCAGCGATTCGCCGGCGAACGCGAGGGACTGGCGGCGGTTTGTGCCTATGGCATGCCCGAGTTCTACAATCGCGCGATTCACCTGGAGCAGCGGCTCGCGCTCGAACCGTGGCTGAAGGTGCGACCCGGAACCCGGGTGCTCGATGTGGGCTGCGGGGTGGGACGCTGGAGCCGGCTGCTGGCGGCGCGCGGCGCCAACGTCACGGGCGTGGATTTGAGTCCCACCATGATCGCGCAGGCCGGGCAGCGGGCGGCCGCCGAGGGCGTAGCCGGCCGCTGCCGCTTCCGGGTGCAGGATTTGTCGAAACTCGCGGTGGGCGAACGTTTCGATTTGGTGCTCGGCGTCACGGTGCTGCAGCACATCCTCGAACCGCAGGCGCTGCGCGCCGCGCTGTCGGCGATGACGGCGCATCTCGCCCCGGGCGGGCGCATGATTCTGCTCGAGGCGGCACCGGCCGCCTCGGTGCAGCGCTGCGACACGACGGTGTTCACCGCCCGCCATCGCGATGTTTATCTGGAATTGATCCGCGATTGCGGCTTGAAGCTCAACGCGCTGACCGGCGTCGATCCGGCGCCGTTTCGCACGCAGCTCCTGCCATACGTGCGCAAGCTCCCGATCGGGCTGTCGCTCGGTCTGCTGGGGCTCGCGACCGGGCTGTCATTGCCGATCAATGCACTCTTCGGGCGCCGTGCCGTGCAGCGCTCCTGGCATGCGGTGTTCGTACTAGAAGAAAGATCCGAGGGGAATTGATCATGGCCATCAGTCGTCGCTCCATGGTTGGCATCGGGGTTTTCGTTTTACTGGGCGTCGTGGTCGGAGTCGGCCATTGGTATGGAACCCGGGCAGCGATGCCGCAGCAAAGCACCGAGAAGGCCGCCCTGGTGCACGTCACCAACGCCGGCGATCGCGGGCCGGGCACGCTGCGCGAGGCCTTGTTCATTGCGGCCGCCGCCACCGGCCCGACGCGCATCTCGATCGAGGTGTCCGCCATCAATCTGGAGACCGCATTGCCGGCGCTGGTCAACGGACTCGGCGTCAGCGTGGTGGGGCAGAGCGCCGGAGTGCTGATCGACGCGCACGCGCTCAACGCCGGACCGGTGCTCGATATTTCCGGTCCGAACACCTCGATCGAAGGCATCACGATCAAGAACTGTCCGGCGGCCGCGGTATTGGTGCGCGCGGTGCGCTTCAGACTGTCCGGATCGACCATCGAGTCGTGCGACGTGGGCGTGGAAGTGGCGGAGAACGCCAGCGACACGCTGCTCGAGCACAACCATTTCATAAAGGACCGGCTCGGCGTCCGATTTGGCGCTTCGGGCCACAATTCGGCGGTCGCCAACAATGAGTTCAAGGAGGACAAGGACGCCGGATTGTGGGCCGTGCGCAGCGCCCCGAACACCCAGGACGAGGTCATCGGCATCCATGACAACAAGTTCACGGAGGATGCCACCGGGATCGTTGCCGGCAACATTCCGGTGCTCGTGCAGCGCAACGACTTCATCAACATCCATGAGGCGGGCGTGCATCTGGTCGGAGCTGGCGGCGTGATCAAGGGAAACCGCTTCAATGGCGGTGCATCGATGGGGGTGGTCGCCGAGACCGCCCGCGGGGCTATCATCGATGACAATGAGATGGAGGGGCTGACCGCCTACGGGGTGATGGTGCGCGGCTCATCCAACACGCTGGTGCAGGGTAACCGGCTGCACAACTGCGGCTACGGGCTGGCTTTCGTACTCGGCGATGCCCATGGCGTCAGCACCGCGGTCGACAACACCATCATCGAGCCCAAGTTCAACGGCATCGATGTGATCGGCGACTCGCCGATTCTGCGGCGCAATCAGGTGCTGCGCGCCCATGCTTTCGCCCTGCACGTCGAGGACTTCCAACCGAAGAACGGAAAACAGGTGCAATCGCAGCCGTTTCTGGACAACAACAGCTTTGGCAGCGGCCCGGGCGCCGGCAGCAACCCGACCGTCGCGGCGCAGCCCAAACCACAGTAGCGGTGGCTTTGTGAGACCAGACCTCGACAGCACCCGACTGATACGGCGCCCGGTCTGGGAAAATCCGCGCGTTCATCTGCTCGATGACGTCTGGCTGCTGACCATCGTCACCATCCTGGTCGCCACCGGCGTTCCTTGGCTGGCGAGCGGCTTCGAGGTCGATGTCGGCACGGCGAGCTGGGGTCTGCTGGCACTCGGTGGAATCCACATCGCCTTCACCAGTCTCGCGACCCCCGCGCGGGCGCAGGGCCGCTGGCATGACCGGGCCATCACGGCGTTGAACGTGGTCGGCGTCATGCTCGTCGGCTTCATCTGGCAACACGTGGGGGCGCTGCAAAATCCGCTGTTTCTCATGACGTTTGCGCTGCCTGTCGTCGGCGGGATTTTTCTCTCCCGCTGGCACCCCTATCTGATCGCCGCCGTCAGCGTCCTGGTGGTCGGGGTGGTGGCCCTGGACCAGGCGCCGGAGCTGCGCTGGTACGCGAGCGGGCTGCTCGGCCGGGACAACTGGCTCACCGGGCTGCTCGGCGGCCAGGGCACGGTGCCGCAGCCGTCTTTTTCGGGATTCTACGCGCCGTCGAATTATCTGATCGTCCTGCTGGAGGTGTTCACCGTCGGACTGTTCGCCTGCGCGGTGGCGGCCGAATACGTCGGCACGATCTTCGAGCGCCTCAATGCCCACAGCATCCTGGCGCGCGACGAAGCGGAGCGCGGGCAGGAGCTGTGGGCGCGGCTGATCGAACAGCTGCCCCTGCCGGCGCTGCTGATCGACCCGGACACCGTGCGGATCGTCGCCTCGAGCGACGCGGCCGTAAGCTATGTGCGCGGCGATGACATCGCGCTCGAGGGGCGCCTGCTGTTCGACGCGCTGCAGTTCTCCTATCCCGACGTCGTGCACGAGCTCATCGTCGGCGCCGACGGCGACTCGTCCCTGACCGTCCTGCGCATCGCCGAGCAGCTGCGCATCACGCAGCTCAAGGTGCTGCACGTGGTTCATCGGGCGCGCCGCCTGGCGCTGTTGACCATTGTCGATGTCACCGAGGTCTTCTGCCTGAGGGCGGCCCTGGATACCTCGGAATATGCCGCCCTGGTGGTGAATTCGGGCGGCCGCGTTCTGGCATTCAACAAGCGCTCGGCGGGTCTGTTCTCGGGTCTCGAGGTCGGAACGGACGCCGCGCGATTGCTGGCCGACTCGAATCCCGGCGTGCGCTGGTGGGAACCGGGATTGGCGGAACGGCGCAAGATGCACATCGAAATCGGCGCGCGGATCTACCAGGTGACGACCGCCGCCGTTGCGCTGGCCGGCGAGGAGGAGCGCCTGTTCACGGTGTCCCTGCTGCCGGTTGCCAAGGGCGGCGCCTCCGACCCCTTCGCCACGATTTCGACCGCGGTCACGACCACGCTGGAGCAACTTTGATGAAATGCCGGATATCCACCGGTGCCGTGCTGATCGCCGCGTTGCTGGCGCCCTGCCTGGCGCTCGCCGATGCCTCGACCGCCGATGATCGGATCGCGCTGAGTGCGGATGGCGGCACGCTCACCGGAACCAACGGCGGTGGCGGCGCATCGGCCGCGTGGCTGCACAACTTCACTGTGGATGAACTCGCCGGCATCGCGATCGAGGATCAAGTGCTGGCCGACGCCCATTGGACCTTCGGTTCGGTCAACGGCTCGGCGAATTTCGGACCCGACGGCCGGCGCTACAGCGTTTATGGTGAAGTCCACGAGGGTGCGGGCGATGACGGCCCGCATCCCTTTCATTATGCGATAGAAGCGGTCGGGCTGATCGGCACCTTTTCCCACCGGCTGTCGGTGCAGCTCGAGGATCGCCAGATCGATGTGGAGTCCACGCATGGCAATCTGCCCAAGGCGGGGCTCTCCTATCAGTGGAATCCCCATCTGCTCACCTCGGCGTCGTACTCCTATTCGGTGAGCGGCAATCTGGGCACCCGTCTGACGGCGCTGCGGGTCGATGAATACAACAACCTCGTGAACCTGCTGGCGGGCGTGTCGTTCGGCCAGGCCTCCCCCGCCATCCTGGGAATCGGCTTCGTGCTGCCGCCGCGTACGCTCAACGAAGGCTACGTGGGGATGTCCCTGCCGCTGGCAAAGTCGCGCGGCAACCTCACGCTGGTGGCCGATTACCAGGACCTGTCGGGCAGCAAGCGCTTCACGCTGACGCTCAGCTATGTGTTTCATGTGGGTCACACGGGTGCCGCTCCGTGACGATGGCATTTCGCCTGCGCAACCTCGGATGGTTACCCACCGCCGTGGTGCTCGGGGTGGTGCTGATTTGCGGATCGCGTCTGATCTACCTGAGCGTACAGCACCATGCGCAGCTGGCCCGCGAGACCGCGGCCACCGTCGCGGCCGGCTATGCCGCGAAGATCGAACCCGCGCTGCAGGCGCTCGCCGATCTCGCCGAGGCGCGCGCGACCGCGGCGGCGGCCACGACCGCGGCCGCGCAGATTCCGCCGGGCAAGCATGGGCCGGCACCGCTCGCAGCGGCGGTGCCGCCGCAGGCCAACACCTTTTGGATGTCCGGCGAGGACAAAGTACAGGGTTCGCGCAGCGAAGAGGCTGAAACGGCGAGCGGTATCGCGAGCGAATGGCAGTCGGCCGAGTCTTCCCCCCCGGTGCCGGGTCCGTCGATTCTCGGTCCGATGCGCCTCGGCAGCCAATGGCTGCTCGCGGCACGGGTTCCCGTGCCGGCGAGCAGTCCCGGGCAGCCGCCGCTATCGCGCGGCTGGTCCGTGGCCTACGGCGACCTCGATGAGCTGATCGCAGCCAGCCACCTCGCCCGGCTCATCGACGCGGGCTACGACTTCGAACTCTCGCAAGTCGAACCCCGCAGCGCCCGCTCGCGAATCTTCGTCAGTTCGGCCACCGATCCCCTGACCGATGCCGTCGGCAGCCGGATCCGTCTGGCGACCGCGGCGGCCATTCCCGGAAGCTATCTGCAGGTGGCGATCCGTCCCAGAGCCGGCTGGTATCCGCGCAGTCTGCTCGCCTCGGAAATCGGCCTGCTGGCCTTTCTCGCCTGGCTGCTGGCGTTCGGCACCCACGACCTGATCCACGCCCTGCAACGTTCGCGCGCGACCCTGGCGTCCGCACGCCGGCGCCTGCACTCGATCAATCAGCAGCTCGCATCGGAGATGCAGCAGCGCATGGATCTGCAGGAGACCTTCGATCACGCACGCTTTCACGATGCTTTCACCGGTCTACCGAACCGGCGCTACTTCATGGACCAGGTGGATCGGGCGCTGCGCGATGTGCGCACCAAGCGGCGCCAGCGCATCGCGGTCATCATCATCGACATCGCGCGCTTCAAGCTCATCAATGACATGCTGGGGCATACCGCGGGCGATGAGCTGATGGTCCAGGCCGCGCGCCGCTTCGAGAAATCCACCTCGACATTCAAGGGCGTGCTCGCGCGCTGGGGCGGCGACCAGTTTGCGCTCCTGATCCTGGACGACGCCGACACCGACGCCGCCCTGAAGACGGCCGGCCTGCTGCAGGAGGAATTGCGCACGCCATTCGAGCTGCGACGGCACCGGCTCGTGATCGCGGCCGCGGTCGGCGTCACCTGCGTGGATTCGGGCCAGCTGCGGGCGGAGGACGTGGTGCGCGAGGCCGACATCGCCTTGTCGGTCGCCAAGCGCCTCGAGACCACAAAGGTCGTCGCTTACACGCCCAACATGGCCGGGCAGGCGGCGAATCTCGTGAGCCTGGAGGCGGACCTGCATATCGCGATGGAGAAGCACGAGCTGCGGCTGCTGTTTCAGCCAATCGTCGACCTCAAGACCTACCGGATGGCGGGTGCCGAGGCGCTGCTGCGCTGGCGCCATCCCGTGGAAGGCCTGCTCGCGCCGGATAAATTCCTGCGCATCGCCGAGGATGCCGGATTGATGGTGCCGATCACGCGCTGGATCATTCTGCGGGTGGTCAGGATCGCGGCGCAATGGCTGCGCCGCCTGCCGGCCGACCAGAAATTTTTCATCAGCATCAACCTGTCCCCCTCGGCGCTGCGCGATCCGGGATTGAGCGACTACATCGCCACGTTGCTGGCCGAGACCAAGCTGCCGCCGTCGGTGCTCAAATTCGAGCTCACCGAAGCGGCCCTCATCAGCAATGTCGGGGCGGCGCGCGAAACGCTCGATCGGCTGCGTGCCCTGGGCCTGCAGTTGATGCTCGATGATTTTGGAACCGGCTATTCCTCCCTGAGCTATCTGCAGCTGTTCCCGTTCGACTTCGTGAAAATCGACCGCCCGTTCGTGAATCGCACGAGTTCCGATCAGGCCAATACCGGCATGATGGCCGCGCTGGTGCAGATGGCCGGCAGCCTGAATCTCACGGCGATCGCGGAAATCATCGAGACCGAGGCGGCCGCGAAGGTGTTGCAGGAAATGGGCTGCGAATATGGTCAGGGCTATTATTTCAGCGAGCCGCTCGAGGTTGAACCGGCTCTGCTGCGGCTGCGCAGCCAGCAGCCCTTCGACCCGCCGAAGGATCCGGCGGAAACCATGATGATCCGTCCGCTCGACACCTCGGAGACGGTCATGATCCTGCCGCTCGAGAATGCGGCGGACACCCCGGCTGCGCGTACCCCCGATTCGGCGGAGACCATGAAGGTACGTCCGCTCGATCCCGGCGAAACCATGAAGGTACGTCCGCTCGATCCCGGCGAAACCATGAAGGTACGTCCGCTCAAGGAGGACGAATCACCCACCATCATGATTCCGGCCGACGCCGTCGCCTTTCCGCCGGACGAAGAATGAGGCGCGCAGTGCGTCGCTGACCCCGCCGTTTCCCGCCCGGTGGCGGGTTTCCTCACCGGCAGCCTCTCGAGCCCGCGCTTTCGCGCATTCGGGTGCGCTCTTCCGGCGTCATCGCCTGCCATTGACTCCAACGGCCGGCGCGACGAAAGCCGGGGCGTCCGCGAAAGCCACCGAACAGGATCCGGCTCAACAACAGAAGGCCCAGCGCCTGTGCATAATCAATGGGGTGGGCGACCGTGATCACGCCCGGCACCACGGCGTTCCACAGCAACATGACGACCACACCGAGGCCGGCAATGGCCGCCACCGCCAAAAGACCAAAACCCAGGTATCTCATTCCGCCTTTCATGCTCGTCTCCTACGTCAGATATCCAATTCGTCATATAGAGGTTGCAGGCGCGCACGCAGCCGTCGGATCGCATAGCGCTTGCGTGCCAGCAACGTGTTGACGGCCACGCCGGTTCTCAGCGCGATTTCCCTGAAGCTGCTGCCGTCGATCTCGTGCGCGATGAACACCTCGCGCTGTTCCGCCGGAAGTTCCTCGAGTGCGCTCTGCAGCGCCTCCAGGACCGCGGATCTTGCCATGAGCGCATCCGGGCCGGCTTCGCGGGCCGGCAACGGGAGATCGAGACGGTATTCGCCGTCATCGTCCGGATCGGCAATCACATCGGCCGCCGGCCGCGTTTTGCGCCGGCGAAAGCGGTCGATGATGCGGTTGCGCGCCACCCGGAAGAGCCAGGCGCCAGCCTGCTCGATCGGTTCAGGAAGCCGGTAGGCGCGCACAAAATCGTGCAACACATCCTGCAGGACGTCCTCCGCATCCAGGGGATCGCTCACCCGGCGCCGAATGAATGTAGCCAGCCGCGAGCGCTCGCGCGTCACCAATGCGGTGATCTCGCGATTGCGGTCAGTCATGGGCAACGCTTGCACCGGTTCCATAGCCGTTATGACGCTTCATGGCGGGGGATATTGTAGGAATACCGGCAATTTCCACTTTTTTCGCCGGCCAGGGCGCCGCCTAAGCCGCAGACCTCACGCCCCGCGGCAGGGCGCCCGATCCCAAGGTGGCCCAGCGAACAGAGCCGCGGACGGCGCCGCGCTAAGCTTTCGCCGTCGATTCACCGGCCGCGTCCCGGGGAGGCCATATGCTCGAATACACGATCATCGAACCGCAGGGCATTCTGCGCATGACGCCTTCGGGCGCCCTGTCCGCGGAGGACTTCAGCGGCCTCACCCGATTTGCCGATGACTACCTCGCAAAGCACGGCAGTATTGCCGGGATCCTGATCGACGCCCAGTCGTTTCCGGGTTGGGACAGCTTCGCCGGTTTCGCCTCGCATGTACGATTCGTCCGCGACCACCAACGCCATATCCAACGTGTCGCCTTGGTGACGGACAGCTCGATCGTGCACGTTGCCGAGACGCTCGCAAAGCCGTTCGTCGCCGCCGATATCCGGTATTTTGCCTTCGGCCAGTACGATGGCGCCGTGCAGTGGTTGAGCCGCGCCCGGCGGACCGAGGCGAGGATATTGATCGTTCTAACCTCGCACGATCAGCTGGGTAAAACCGGGCGCCGGACGGGATTTTGGCTCGAGGAATTGGCGGCACCTTACTACGTGTTCACGGATGCGGGCGCCAAGGTCACCCTGGCATCTCCCAAGGGTGGACACCCGCCTCTCGACCCGGCGAGCGACGATGCCGCCTCGGCGAGCGATGCCACCCGCCGCTTCAAGGCCGATCGCGCGGCGCAGACGGCACTGGCCAACACGCTGCCGCTGCGCGAGGTGTCCCTGGGGGACTTCAATGCCGTGTTCTATCCAGGCGGGCATGGCCCTCTTTGGGACCTGGCAGAGGATGCCGATTCGATCACGCTGATCGAGGCGACATTTGCCGCCGGTAAGCCGCTCGCTGCGGTCTGCCACGCACCCGGGGTACTGCGGCACGTAAAATCCGCCGCCGGACAGCCGATCGTGAGGGGCCGGGCGGTGACGGGTTTTTCAAACGCCGAGGAGCGGGCGGTCGGCCTGAGTGACGTCGTTCCGTTTCTGGTGGAGGAAATGTTGATGGCTGAGGGCGGAGTGTATTCCAAAGCGGACGACTGGCAGGCTCACGTGGTCACCGACGGCCTGCTGATCACCGGACAAAATCCCGCCTCCTCCGGCCCGGCGGCCCAGGCTCTGCTCGACATGATCTAAGAAACCGCCGGTTGCCGCCCTTGCAGCGCGCCGGTCACGATGTCATTCGGCAGGATCCGGACATTTGTGGGCAGGGCGCCAATCGCAATGCCCGCGACCCGCAATCCATCGCTCACCCGGATGATCACCTGGGATTGCACCTCCGGGGTACGCACAAAGCTGTCGACGGCAAAGTTGAGTTTGTAGGTGACCAGCGAATCGGAAAACCCGCAGGCATACGCGGTCGGCTTCGTGACGGGCGCGCCGCCCGGTCCGGCGCTCGCGGCGGATTCAAGGGCCTTGATCACGCGCGCCGGCGGCACGGAGGAATCGATCGTCAGCAACAGACTGGACAGATGGGGCTCGTTCAGCTTGTGATGATTGGTCACGATGGCCTTGGCGATGACGCTGTTCGGGATCACCACCATGTCATTGGCGAAGGTGCGGATCCGGGTCGCGCGCCAGTCGATTTCGATGATTTGGCCCTCGACGGTGTCGTTCAGGGTGATCCAATCACCCGCGCCGAAGGGCCTTTCGATGTTGATCGCCAGGCCTGAGAACACATCCGCCAGGGTATTCTGCAAGGCCAGACCCAGGACGATTGCCAGCACGCCGGAGGTTGCCAGAAACGCGGAGATGGGCTGCTTCAGGACCGTGTCCATGATTCCGACAAAGGCGACGATATACAGCATTGCGGATGCCAGATCGGCGAAAAGACGTCGGGCGTGGGGTTGATAATCGTTCGGAAAAATCGTCCGGTGCAGAATCAGGGTCAGCACGCTTCTGATGAGCCAGGCGCCGAGCACCCACCAGGCAATCCCGAACAGTTCCAGGGGCAGGTGCATGGAGCCGGTTGTGCCGGCGAACAAAAACTGACCGAGCGGGTTGCCGGACCGGGGTAGCAACATCGTGATCGCCATCAGCGCAGCGCCGCCCAACATCAAGGAGCGAAAGGCGCGCAGCCGCGCCAAAAATGCGCATACGAAAAGCGCCGTCGTTGCCACCGCGAGGCAGATCTCAAGCCAATCGACCATCGACCCTCCGGCATTGACAGCCCGTTGATTCAATCCGGAAAGGGCGGCCCGGTCTGTACGCTGCAGCACGCATCCTGCAAGAACTCGGCAGCGACGTCGACCAAGGATACGCCGCGTAGCAGGCCGGCGCGGGCGACCTGCGGACGACGCACCAGGTCGATGGTGCGCGGACCGATGGCCGCTGCCAGGCCGGGACGCGTAACACCGGCGATCAGGCCACACTCCCATGCCACGGCCAGCGGACCGCCGCCGCTCAAGACCACGCCGTCGACATGAGGTGACGCGATCGCTTCTGAAGGACGCGCGCACGACCGTATACGGGGAGGTCCGGCCCGCGGACCTGCGGGTCATCGCGGGGTCAGCAAGTCCATGTCCGCTTGCATGCGCTGCATGTAATCGTCAGTCCAGCGGGCGCCGGGCTTCGATTTGGAGATGGCGTCGGTCTGCGGAGGAGCCGGGGCTTTGGCCTCGGGCAGAGGTCTGCGTGTGCCGGCTTTGAGCTTGAGGATCGGGCGGCCCGTCGTCGAATTGGACGAGGAGTTCGAATCATTCATAGAGTTGAAGTGCTGCCTGTTTTACGGAACGCGGGCGGCTGATTATCAGCGCCATCCGCGCTGAGGCCTACATTATATCAATAATGGTGGCGGGTAAAAGTTCCCGGTTAAGATACATCATCCTCAGGAGGAACGTATGCACGCACGAGTTCCGCGCGGCCTGGCGCCATGGACGACCCTGATTCTGTTGATCGGCAGCATGGCCGTTGCCATGGATTCGAGCATGTCGGGCCACATGGTCATGACGGCGCTGCGCCCGCCCGTCCCGGGTGATCAGCAAAAAGCCGACGCGGTGGTGGCCGCCGCCAAGACGGCCATGGAGCCCTATAAGGATTACCGCAAGGCGCTGGCGGACGGCTACAGGATATTCCTGCCCGACATCCCGCAGCCGCAATATCATTTCACCAACTACGACAACGGCCTCGCGGCCAGAACACATTTCGATCCCCTCAAACCGACTTCGCTTCTGTACCGTAAAACGGCGGACGGCGGATACACGCTCATCGGGGCGATGTACACCGACCGGGTGGCGGCGACCGAGGAGGAGATCAACGAGCGAATTCCGCTCAGCATCGCGCGCTGGCACCAGCACATCAATTTCTGCAAGGCGCCCGAGGGGCAGAAGGCCGCCTACTTTGGACCGCAGGCCAAGTTCGGATTGCTCGGGTCCATCACCACTCAGGAGGGCTGTGAGGCCGCCGGCGGCCGGTTCTATCCGCATCTGTTCGGTTGGATGGTGCATGTCTACCCGTATGAGACGTCGGCCTCGAAGATCTGGTCGACGAATGACGACGAGGAGGGCCACGACAACATGGACCGGGGGACGATGCCGGGAATGAAGATGAATTGAGCCCGGCCGTCCTTCATCCCATCGAAACTTCATTGATCTGCAGCGCGCGAGGTGAATCATTGTGAACAGGGTCAGCGTCCGGCGGTGGCATTTGTACATCGGCTTGTTCATTGCGCCGAGCGTGCTGTTCTTTGCGCTGACCGGCGCGGCGCAGATCTTCAGTCTCCACGAGGCACACGGCGATTACAGTCCGCCCGCCCTCATCGAGAAGCTGAGTTCGGTTCACAAGGATCAGGTTTTCGCGTTGGGCCATCATCGCCCACCGCCGGCTGCGGGGCCGGGTGCACAACCTCCCCGCCCGAAGCCGCCGCCGGGTCCCGAGGACGACGGTGACAAAAAGTCGACCTTGCTGCTGAAGGGATACTTTCTGCTGGTGGCGATCGCGCTCACCGTTTCCACAGTCTTCGGCCTCTGGATGGGTCTGCTTCACACCCCGCGCAAGCGGCTGGGTTGGCTGCTGGTGGCCGGCGGTTCGATCATTCCGACGATGCTGCTGCTTATCTGACGATGCTACCGGTCATCTGACGAGGCGCGGCGGTCAGTGCCGCGTGCGCGGCGGACCCGGGTCCAGGCTATCGGGGCTGCAACAACGAGATGGCGACGGATGTCATTGCGATGATGCCGGTGCGAAGGGTGGGCTCCGGAACGGGTTGAAAAAGACCGGTGTGCGGGCCGGGGAGCGAACGGCCGGCGGCGTTGGCCGCGGCCAGTTTGACGGGATCCATGGCCCCGAGCCAGAACATCACGGTCGGGATCCTATGGCCGGGAAGCCCGAACAGACCGAAATCCTCGCTGTTCATGATGGGCTGGTCAGTGAACACGTCGTTCGCGCCCAAGGCGGCGACGAGCGCCGCCTTGACCCGTGCCGCCAGGGCGGGATCATTGGTGTTTGCCGGCCCCGACTCGCCATCCAGAACCGTGACGATCGGCTGCCGGTCCGCGGGCACGCCGGCGGCGAGCGCCACTCCTTGGGCGATGCGTCGCACGCCGTCGATGATGATCTGCATGGCTTCGTCGCTGAAGGCGCGCGCCGTGAGCTCGAGTTTCACCTCATCGGGAATGATGTTCCGCTTGGTACCGCCGTGGATGTCGCCGACGGTGACGACCGCCGGGTCGCGCGGATTTTCCTGCCGGCTGACGATGGTCTGCAACTGGACGATGAACTCGCCGGCCATGACGATCGGGTCCCTGCCGTTTTCAGGCTCTGCGCCGTGGCCGCCGATGCCGCGCAGCGTGACGTCGATGGAGGCAACGCCGGCCTGCGTCGCACCACTGGTGATGCCGACGGTGCCGGCGGGGTGGGCATTGGTGTCGTGCAGCGCGACGGCGAAATCGGGGGTGCCGAATCGCTCGTAGAGATGATCGGCGAGCATGGCTCTCGCGCCATCCAGCGTTTCCTCCGAGGGCTGACCGATGAGCATGAGGGTGCCGTGCCATTTGCGGCGCAGGGTCGCCAGTGCCCTGGCGGTACCGATGAGGTTGGTGAGATGAATGTCATGGCCGCAGGCATGCATGACGCCGACTTCCTGGCCGGCGGCATTCCTCGCCATCACGTGACTGGCGTAATCGACACCGGTCTCCTCGACAATGGGCAACGCATCCAGATCAGAGCGGATCAGCAAACGCGGGCCGGCCCCATTTTCGAGCAGCGCCACGACGCCAAAGGCCGGCGTGCCGTCCGGATACCTGCCGACATGCTCGGTGACCGTATAACCGGCATGGCGTAATGCGTCCGCCAGGAGTGCCGCACTCTTGTCCTCCTGATGGGACAGTTCCGGATGTGCGTGTACCTGCTCGTAGGTGCCGACCAGTCCCGGCAGCTCGTCGTTGACGACGTCGGCGAGATTCTGGGCCATCGCCGGGCCGGCGAGCAGACAAATCAACAGACCGGCGCGGGGCGAGATTCTCACGGCGTCGGAATTGTTACTCCCGGAGTGGTGATGCGGCAAGCAGAGTCCGAAAGTGTGGAGTGGTTCCAGGTTTTGGAACGTCATGGCGCCCTTGTCCCATTTTGCCTACAGCGCGGCGAGGAGTCCGTCCGTAGGCTGCAAGCGGCACTGGTGATTCGATGGTGCAAAACACCCTCAAGGACGAGGACTCAAGGAGGAGGAGTTTGAGACCCTCGAGGCCGGGAATGGAAACCTGGTCATCGAGGGGACTGGGGGCCGGATACGGCACGCTTACGGGAGCAACGCCCCCCGATCACCGGGCAGCATGATCCGTCGCAGCAGCGGGACGGGCAGGGCGCCGTAGGACAGCAGCACGTCATGGTAGCTCTTCCATGCCGCTTCCCCGCCCCGGTTCGCGCAATAATCGTGACGCAGCTTGCGAATCATCAATTTGCCGAGCGTGTAATTGAGGTAACCCGGATCGTAGGTTCCGCGGGCGGCCTGTTGACGCGCTTCACCGGCGTTCTGGAAGGCGACCTCGCGAAACAGTCTTTCCGATTCGGCGACCGTCATGCCCTTGGTGTGCAGGCCGATCGAGGACAGAAACCGCACGTTCCGCAGGAGTGCGTTCGACAACTGGCCGACGTGGATCTCGGGGTTTCCGCCGAGCCCCTTCTCCCACATCAACTCTTCGCCGTAGTGGGCCCAGCCTTCGATGAAGGCATAGCTGCCGAAGACGCTCGCCAGTTTCGAGGGTGCGCGTTTGGCCCACAGGAATTGCAGGAAATGGCCCGGCCAGACCTCGTGCACCGAGGTGAACAGCAGTTCGGACTCGCCCGGCACGTAGGCCAGCTGTTCGGCCCGCGGCCAGGCAGGGTCCGGCGGTGCGATGTAATAGACGGACGGCAGGCCTTTGTCGTAGGGCCCCGGAATGTCGATGTAGGCGAAGTTCTGGCGGTTGAACGGCGGAGCCTCTTCAACCGACACCTGCTCGGTCCCCGGAATCGTCACGATGTCCTTGTCGATGATGAACTGTCGAAGTCCGGCGAGCTGCGCGCGCGCGCCGGCGACGGCACCGCCTTCCGGCTTGTGGTCCTCCTCGCGCTCGACGCACCGTTTGAGGCTGGCGCCGGGCGCGAATTGCCGGCAGGCCTGCGTGAGCGCGGCGGTATTGCGGTCGAGGTCCGCACGCCCGGCGGCTTCGAGATCGGCGAGCGGGATCTCGACGCTCTCGGTCATCCGCAGCATCTGCGCGAATCGAACGGCGCCGAGCGGATCCGGGCCGGTGGCGTGTGAGGCTCCGCTCTGCAGCCAGCGGGCGAGTCCCTCGAGTGCGGCGGCGGCGGGTTCGATCGCGGCCGCAAGCTCGGCCTGCAGCGCCGCATCGCCCACGCCCGCGAACACCCGCGGCACGTCCTGACGGTAGAAGCTGGCGAGTCCGTCGAAATTCGACGCCCCGAGCTTGATGTAGGTAGCGGGCATCGGCGTGCGAAGGTTCTTTCGAATGTCCGGCACCGCCTGGGCGACGGATCTGGCGTAGCGGATGAAGGCCTTGAGGCGCACCTCGGGTGTCCCGTAAGGTCGCAGCACGTACACGCTCGGATCGAGCGTGTCGCCGCCGTCGTCCATGCCGATATAAAACTCGGGATTGCGAAACGGCGCCTCGGCAATGTCCGACCAAAAAATGTCGCGGTCGATGCGCGTCAGCAGATAGTCGCGTTCGACGCGCTCGGCGTCGGTGAGCCCGGCATCCGGGAATCCGCTGACGCGCTCGCGAAAAGCCTTCAGGCGCGCCGTCTCGGCGCGGATGCCGGTGGCCGACCAGTCGGGCAACAGCCCGTCGTACTCGTGCCGACCCTGCTGCGCGGCAAAGCTCGGATGCGCCTTGAAATACGCCTCCAGGTATTCGCCAGCCAGAGAGGCCCACGCTAAGGCCTCGGTGCGGCCCGACGGCGGCGCAATTGCCGCCGGCGCTGCCTTCTGACAGCCGCACAGAATCGCCGCCATGGCGAGGATGCCAATGATCGCCGATGTGCGCAGGCGCGCCGTGAAGCACTGCATAGCCACCTCGTTCGCCCCCGGGGCGCGCACTATACCCGATGTTCGGTGCAGACCGGCCGGCGCCCGGCGAGGCCTGGTTTGACCAACGCGGGCGAAGCGGCTAGCGTAGGTGGGCGCATGATGAATTCGATGGGTCGTTCGATGGTGCTGCTGGCAGGCCTGATGCTTGCGCCGGCACAGGCGCAACCGGTCTCCCCGGGGTCCATCCAGGTCGTGGCGTACGTCGATGTGCTGGCGAGCGCCAGCCGCCAAGCTGCCGCGGTACTCGAGCGCTACCGGTCAGCCAGCCGGCAAGAGCCCGGCGCGCTGGGTGTCGAGGTATTCGCCCAGATCAACCGCCCCGGCGGGTTTGCCATCCTCGAGGTCTGGCAGGACCCCGCGGCGTTCGAGGCGCATGGCAGGGCGCCCGCCACCGAACGATTGATGCAGGCTCTGTTGCCCATGCAGCTGGCGCCGTGGGACCGGCACGCGCATTCACTATTCTATGGCGGCCCGGCGGGCGGCGGCCGGCAGGGCGCGCTGACGCTGTTGGTTCATGTCGATGTGCTGCCGCCATTTGCCGAGGACTACGCCGGTGAGCTCAAGGCCTACATCGAGGGCAGTCGCACCGATCCCGGCTTGCTGCATGTCGCCGTTCTGCAATTCCTTCCACCCCACGCGAATCATTTCACCGTCATCGAGGAATGGCGCAACGCATCGGCCCTGGAGGCTCATCAAAAAGGCGCGGTCGCCCAAACCTACCGGGCGCGGCTGGCTGCGCAGATCGGCGCGCCCTTCGACGAGCGCGCCTATAAAAAGCTGAACTGACGCCGGCGCGGCGATCGGCGCCGCGGGAGCGGCAGCCACGTATCGATTCGCGTCATGGCAGGATGCCGAAAGTCCTCACCACCAGCGGCGTGTCGACGATGAGGTGCGGGGAGACGATGTGGTAGCTGAGCGCGTGCACCCAGGCATTCCCGGTGCGCAGCGTCAGCACGCTCTTGAACATCCCCGGTCCGAAGTATTGCAGCAGCACGAAGATCAACGAAAGCGTGACGTTGGCCGGTGAGCTGAAGTCGGACCATCCCTCGACCAGGTGCATGGTCGCATAGGTCAGGCCGCCGAGCAGCACAGCCGTGATCCGCGAGCCCGATAAGGCGAGATAGCGCGGCAGCAGGATCGAATAGATCAGGATCATGGTCGGCAGCACCGTGCCGATGAAAAACAGCGTCAAGGTGAGTGGCGCTGCGATGAGCATTTGACGGGCGCTCAGACTGAACAGCGTGTGGTCGAAGACCACCAGTTCGAATGCGGATTCGACCAGGATGACCACCCCGATCAGCAGGGCGTCGTTGCGGCGGTCGACGGAACGCAGGTTGAGCTGGGTGTTGGAATAGCGGCGCCGGAACCAGGCATGGGGCAGCACCGCGAATACCACGAAATTATAGATCGCCCAGGTCCACATCTCGCCGCGCTGCGGCGGTACGCTGCAGCCGAACACGGTGCCGGCAATGTGAAAACTGAACGGTCGGTAGCCGAGCGCCGGTCCGAGCACCCAGCCGCCGACTTGGCCGGCCGCGGCGTAGCCGAGCAGCAGCAGCGTTTCACGCAGCGCAACCCGGTGCACGGGGGTCCTGGCGAGCATGTCGGGAATGACGCGCCGGCGCGTGAGCAGCAGGACCAGCCCCGTCAACACGAAAATCTCGACCAAGGTGATGCAAGGCGCGGCCATCTGCAGGGCGAATGGCAATCGGGCGACGGCCGGGCGGTCGAAGGGCAGATGCCCGCGTGCCAGTCCCAGGGCGACAGCGTAGCCGACCAGCCAAAGTCCGGCTGCGATCCAAACGCCCGGATGACTCGCCATGCGGCGAATCATTTTCGCCGCGCCCCGTCAGCGCAGGCCAAGAACCCGCCGGTTGAATGCCGGATCCGCCGCGGTGGCGGCGAAATCATCGAAGGCGCGATCGGTCACGCGAATGATGTGGTCGCGGATGAACGGCGCTCCCTGTGCGGCGCCGTCCTCCGGATGCTTGAGGCAGCATTCCCATTCGAGCACCGCCCATCCGGGATAATCGTATTGTGCGAACTTGCTGAAGATCGCGCCGAAATCGATCTGACCGTCGCCCAGCGAACGAAACCGGCCCGGCCGCTCGAGCCATTCCTGATAGCCGCCGTAGACCCCGGAGCGCCCGTTCGGGCGATATTCCGCGTCCTTGACGTGAAAGGCGCGGATGCGCTCGTGATACAGGTCGATGAAGGCCAGATAATCGAGCTGTTGCAGGACGAAATGGCTGGGATCGTAGAGGATGTTGGCGCGCCGGTGGCCGCCGACGGCGGCCAGGAAGCGCTCGAAGGTGCAGCCATCGTACAGATCCTCGCCGGGATGCAGCTCGAAGCACACATCGACGCCCGCCTCGTCGAAGGCCTCGAGAATCGGCAGCCAACGCCTGCCGAGTTCATCGAAGGCCGCCTCGATGAGGTGCGCGGGGCGCTGCGGCCAGGGATAGAACAAATGCCAGGCGAGCGCACCGGAAAACGTGGCGTGCGCGGCGAGCCCGAGGCGGCGGCTCGCCTTGGCGGCGAGGATGAGCTGTGAGGTGGCCCATGCGGTCCATGCCTGCGGGCGGTCGCGAAGCGCGGCCGGTGCAAAATTCCCGAACAGCGTCTGGTACGCCGGATGCACGGCGACGAGCTGGCCCTGCAGGTGGCTCGAGAGCTCCGTGACCACGAGGCCGCAGGACTGCAACTCGCCGCGCAACTCGTCGCAGTAGTCCTGGCTCGCGGCGGCCAGCTCGAGGTCAAACAGGCGCCGATCGCCGCAGGGAATCTGCACGCCTCGATAGCCGAGCGCCCCGGCCCAACGCGCGATCCCGGGCAGCGTATCGAAGGGCGCATGATCGCCGGCGAATTGCGCGAGAAAAATACCGGGACCTTTGAGCGTCTTCACTGGCCCTCGATTCGGGTTGGCGCGGGGATCAGCAATCCCGCCACCCTGGATGTTACCCGCTTATAATGGCCGCCGGGGAAGACATGCGGCACAGATCTCAAGCGGCGACGGTGGCGATGATGCTGGGCGGGCTGTGCGCCTGCGCGGTTGCGCCGCGCTCGGTCGACTGGCCGGTGTATGGCGGCAACGCGGGCAGCGATCGGTATTCGGAGCTGACCCAGATCACGCCGGCCAATGTCGGGCGCCTGGCCGAGGCCTGGCGCTTCGCCATGGACGAGCCCGGGGATTCGCAGACCAATCCGATCATCGTGGGCCGGACGCTGTTCGCCTACACGCCCACCTTGAACGTCATTGCCTTGGATGGCGCCACCGGCCGCTTGCTGTGGAGATTCGATGCAGGAGTGCAGGGCGCGGCTGCGGGCAGGATCTTCACCGGGCCGGCGCGCGGGCTCGCGTACTGGAGCGATGGCCACGAATCACGGCTGCTCGCGGGCATCATGAACCGGCTGTATGCGCTCGATCCGCGCACCGGTAGACCGATTCGAAGCTTCGGCGAAGACGGCGCGGTGGATCTGCGCAAAGACCTGCGCGGCGACTACACCCAGCACTATGTGTCCCTGACGACACCCGGGGTGATCTACAAGGACCTCATCATCGTGGGATTTCGCACGTCGGAGACCAAACCCGCACCGCCGGGAGACCTCCGCGCCTACGATGTTCGCAGCGGCCGCCTGCGCTGGTCGTTTCACACGATTCCGCGGCCCGGCGAACCCGGCCTGGAGACCTGGCCCGCCGAGGCTTGGCGGTCGGCCGGGGCCGCGAACAATTGGGCCGGACTGGCTTTGGATGCGCGCCGCGGCATCGTTTATGCGCCCACCGGTTCGGCCGTGTCCGACATGTACGGTGCCGACCGGGTGGGCGCGGATCTGTATGCCGACACCCTGCTCGCGCTCGATGCCGCCACCGGCAAGCGACTCTGGCACTTTCAAGGGGTTCACCACGACATCTGGGATCGCGATTTTTCGTCACCGCCCTCGCTGGTGAGCGTGCTGCACGCCGGCCGGCGCGTCGATGCCATCGCGCAGCCCACCAAGCAAGGCTACCTGTATCTGTTCGATCGGGTGACCGGCGAGCCCTTGTTTCCGATCGAGGAACGCGCCGTGCCGCCGAGCCCGGTGCCGGGCGAGATCGCGTGGCCCACCCAGCCGCGCCCGACGCTGCCCGAGCCCTATGCCCGGCAACTGCTCACCGCCGACCTGCTGACCCGGCGCACGCCGGCCGCGCATGCCTGGGCGGAGCGGCAATTCGCCGGCTTTCGCAGCGCGGGCCAGTTCGTGCCGTTCGCCGCCGATCAGCCGACCGTGCTGTTCCCCGGTTTCGACGGCGGAGCCGAATGGGGCGGGGCGGCCGTGGATGTGCGTACCGGTGTGATGTACATCAATGCCAATGATGTGGCCTGGACCGGCATGCTGGTCAGGAGCACCCCGGGCGGCGGACTCGCCGCCGCGCTGTATCAGGCGCAGTGTTCGAACTGTCATGGCGCGGATCGCAAGGGTTCGCCGCCCGCATTTCCCTCCCTGGACGACGTGGCCGGCCGGCTCGACGTCGGCCAGATCGCCGCGGTGATCATGAACGGACGCGGCCGGATGCCGCCGTTCTCCACCATTCAATCCTCCACCCTGACCCAACTCATCGAGTACCTGCGCACCGGCACCGACGCCGCGCCGGCCGCCGCGCCGGCATCCCCGGCGCCGACCGGCCAGAAGCTGGAGATGGGCGTCTCGCTGTCGAGTGAGGGCGGCCCAGCCGCCTATCGCTTCACGGGCTACAACCGGTTCCTCGATCCGGACGGCTATCCCGCGATCGCACCGCCGTGGGGCACGTTGAACGCCATCGATCTGAACACCGGCCGTTACCTGTGGAAAATCCCGCTGGGTGAATACCCGGAATTGGCAGCGCAGGGCGGCCCGGCGACCGGCACCGAGAATTACGGCGGCCCGGTCGTGACCGCGAGCGGCCTGGTGTTCATCGGCGCCACCATCTACGACCACAAGATCCGCGCTTTCGACGCCGCGAGCGGCGCGCTGCTGTGGCAGCACGAACTGCCGTTTGCCGGCACGGCGACGCCCGCGACCTACATGATCGACGGCCGGCAATTCCTGGTCATCGCGACCAACAACGCGCGCAATCGCAGCGCCCCCCAGGGCGCCGCCTACGTGGCCTTCGCACTGCCATGAAACGGCTGCGGATGGGACTCGTGGGGCCGGGCTTCATCGCAACCCAGCATGTGGACGCGGTGCGCCGGCTCGGCGACGTCGAGGTGGTCGCAATCGCCGGCTCGAGTCCGGCGGCCGCGCAGCGCAAGGCGCAGGAGCTCAAGGTCGAGCGCGCCTACGGCAACTATCAGGAGCTCATGGACGCCGCGGACATCGACGTGGTCCACAACACCACGCCGAATCATCTGCACCATGCCGTGACGCTCGCGGCGCTGCGTGCCGGCAAGCACGTGATCAGCGACAAGCCGCTCGCCCTCGATCGCCGGGAGGCGCGGGAATTGTTCGATGCCGCGCTCGCCGCCGGCGTCGCGCATGTGGTGACCTTCAATTACCGCGGCAATCCGCTGGTGCAGGAGGCGCGCCTGATGATCGCCGCGCACGAGATCGGCGAATTGAGCTTCATACACGGACATTATCTGCAGGATTGGATGACCGATCCGCAGGTGTATTCCTGGCGCTCGGATCCGCGGCGCGCGGGACCGAGTTCGGCGCTGGCCGACATCGGCTCGCACTGGTGCGATCTGGCCGAGCATGTCTCGGGCACGCGCATCGCCGCGGTGCTGGCCGATCTCGGCACGGTGGTGCCGCTGCGCTTCGCCCCCGAGGCCCGCGCCGAGGCGTTCTCCCGCGATCGCAGTACGCAGCGCGTGCCGGTCGAGGTCACGAGCGAGGATCTGGCCAGCGTGCTGCTGCGCTTCGAGAACGGCGCCAAGGGCGTCTTCTCGGTCGGGCAGGTGCTGCCAGGCCATCAGAACGATCTGCAGCTCGAGATCAACGGCCGCACCGCGTCGCTCAAATGGTGCCAGGAAGCGCAGAACGAACTGTGGCTCGGGCGGCAGGCGCAGCCCGATTCGCTGATGAAAAGGGATCCGGCACTGCTGCGCGGCGATGCGCGCCGCTATGCGCATCTGCCGGCCGGACATCAAGAGGGCTGGAGCGATGCGTTTCGCAATGTGATCGCGGACGCCTACCAGTGGATTCGCGCCGGCGGCGCGGCGGATACGAAACCCGTGCCGCTCGCAAGTTTTGCCGATGGCTACCGCAGCCACTGCGTGATCGATGCCATACTGGCGAGCCACGCCGCGGGCGGTGCGTGGCAGACGGTTCCACGCGATTCGTAGCCCCGTGACTGCCGAGGTGTGAGATGAACAAAATACGTCGTCGAAGTTTTCTGGCGCAGGCGGGCGGCCTGGGTGCGCTCGCGCTGGTGTGCGCCGCCGCGCCGCGCCGGGCCGGCTCGGACCCGCTCGGGATGCCGATCGGCATTCAACTCTGGAGCGTCAAGGACGCGCTGCAGGCGGATCCCGCGGGCACGCTGCAGAAGCTGCGGCAGATCGGCTACAGGAACGTCGAAACCGCCGGCTTCGCCGGACTGTCGGCGCGCGAATTCCGCCAATTGGTGGATGCGGCCGGGCTCAAGTGCCCGAGCGCCCATCTGGATTTCATGCATGTCGAGCCCGAGGCGTTGTTCGAGGCGGCGCATTCGCTCGGTGCGCAGTATGCGGTGGCCTCGATCCTGCGTGTCGGCAGCGGCGCGACCCCGGAATTGAGTCCGGCGCTCAAGGGCGCGGCCGGCGTGCTCAAGGGGATGACGCTCGATGATGCGCGCAAGACCGCCGAGCTCGCGAACCGGATCGGTGCGCAGGCGAAAAAGACCGGTTTGCAGTTCGCCTATCACAATCATTTCTTCGAGTTCGTCGACATGGGCGGCGGCGCGATCGCCTACGATGTGTTGCTGCGCGAGACGGACCCCGATCTGGTGAAATTTCAAATCGACTGCGGCTGGATGAAGATCTCCGGCTACGATCCGGTCGATTACCTACACAAGTACCCGGGCCGGTTTCCAATGCTACACGTCAAGGATTTCGAGCCGACCACGGATCCCGCGTCGAAGGTTGCCCCGGGGCTGCGCGTGGGCACGGAACTCGGCCGCGGCTTCATCGACTACAAGCCGATTTTCGCGGCCGCCAGGGCGGCCGGGCTCAAGTATTATTTCGCCGAACAGGAAGGGCCGTTCGAGCACCTGACCCCTCTCGAGGCGGCCAAAGTAAGCTACGGTTATCTGCATTCGATGCGCGTCTAGCCAGGACTGGCCGCACCGGGCATGCCCTGCCGATGTCATCGCAGATATCGGCCGGTCACGGCGCCGTCGAGCTTGCGAATGCGCAGCGGCCTAAGCACCTCGGGCGGCATGAGCCGGGCGTTGACCCCCATGCGGTCGGAGGTTTCGTCGACCGCGGACCAGTGGGTCACGCAGCCGCAGTGCTTGCAGCGGTGAAACGCAATGCTGCGGTCGCCCCATAGATAGGTCTCGGTGGCACCCGTGGCCGGGGTGATGCGCACGAGCGTCGGCGAATAGTAGGCCCACAGCACGCCGTAGCGGCGGCAGATGGAGCAATTGCAGTCCGTCAGCGATTCCGGCGGCATGGCAATTTCCAGGCGGATGGCACCGCAGTGACAGGATGCTTCGATGGTCGTGTTCATGTGTTGGGGGAATTGGAGCCACGACGTCGGTGTGTTGTAGCCCTTGGCCGTCATGCCCTCGCGTATCGCGTGGATGTCTTCATGGTGTCGCTGATGCAGTCCCAAACCTGAAATCTGTGCACCGGATCACACCGGGAACTTCACGCCCGACAGCCGCGCGCAGGCCGCAAGCAACCGCTCCTGCACCGCCTCGTCGCGCACCGCCGCCAGCGGCTCGCGCAATTGCTGGTGGTAAAAGTATTCGCCGCTGACCTGCGCCGCCGCCTCCTCGCTGACCGCGAGCCAGCACTGGGTCGCCGCCCCGGCCGCAAGATCATCCGGCGCACCTTTGCCGCCCATCTTGGTGGGTACCCAACCCGGCTCGAGCGCGTTCGAGCGCACCGCCGGCCAGCGCCGCGCCGCCGCAAAAGCGATGAGCGCATCGTGCAGCTTGGAATCGGCGTACGCCTGGCCGCCGCTCCAGGCCCGGTCACGCCATTCCAGATCGTGCAGCGAGGCATCGCCGCTGCGATGCAGCCCCGAGCTCAGGTACACCAGCCGCCGCGGCGTCTCGATCAGTGCGGTGAGGAGATACGGCGCCAGCGTGTTCACCGCGAACACCAGCGGAAGTCCATCTTCCGTCGCATTCCGCTGCCGTTCGCGATAGCCGACGCCGGCATTGTGGATGACGGCATCGAAGCGGCCCATCACATTGCCAATCGCGTTGACCTGATCCGCGAGCGCCCGCGTCTGCGCCATGCTCGACAAGTCGCCGGCCAGTGCCGACTCCGCGCCCGGCACCGCGGCCATCGCCTCTGCGGCGCGCTGCGCAGTGCGCCCGTGCAGCACCACCCGGTGGCCTTCCGCGACCAGCCGGGCCGCCGCCAGTTTGCCGAGGCCATCGGCTGAACCCGTGATGAATATGCGCGCCATGGACTCAAGCCTACCCCATGCAACGACGGCGTACGGTGTTTGATTTACACTCGGGGAGTACGTCCGTCCAGCCGAGGTGATCCCATGTCGAAAGTACTGGTGCTTTATTATTCATCCTACGGTCATGTCGAAACCATGGCCCAGGCCGCCGCCGAGGGGGCGCGCAGCGGCGGTGCCACCGTGGTCATCAAGCGCGTGCCCGAAACCGCGCCGCTCGACGTCGCCAAGAGCATGCATTACAAGCTCGACCAGGCGGCGCCGGTCGCCCGGATCGAGGAGCTGGCGGATTACGATGCCATCATCATCGGCACGCCCACCCGCTTCGGCCGCATCTCCTCGCAAATGGCGACGTTCCTCGATCAGGCCGGCGGCCTGTGGTTGCGCGGTGCGCTGAACGGCAAGGTCGGCGCCGCCTTCACCAGTACGGCCACCCAGCACGGTGGCCAGGAAACCACGCTGTTCTCCGTGATCACCAATCTGCTCCATCTCGGCCTGATCATCGTCGGGCTGCCCTACAGCTTTCAAGGCCAGATGACGCTTGCCGAGATCTCGGGAACCAGCCCGTATGGTGCGAGTACCATTGCCGGCGGCAAGGGCGAGCGTGCACCCTCGGCCAACGAACTCGACGGCGCGCGCTTCCAGGGCAAGCTGGTGGCCGAGACCGCGACGAAGTTGTTCGGTTGAAGCGCATCGCCGTCAGGCGGCGTGGCGAGTGTTGATGCCAGGCGGTGACCCGCATGGCCAATCGGTAACGACTCACAGCCCAGCCGCTTCCGCAATAGCGTTGGGCATCGAATTCCGGTCCCTCGGTCAATCGGCGGTGCGGCTGGCCCTTTATAAAAACCCCGACATCCAATAGGCGGCGAACCGAATTTCTTTTGCCTCCATCCGGTTTTGGCCATCGATACCGCCCATACTGCCTCCCCTCAACCGCATACGTTGAGTTGGCCGGCAAATTCTTGCGGGCCATACTTAAAGGTCACTATTTATGGAACAGACAAAGAACGCGTCCACCGCTCAGAAGAGCGGCATCCACACTCCCCCGAGCAAAAATATCGTCGAGACGGCGATCGCGGCGGGCACATTCAATACCCTGGTCGCCGCCATCAAGGCAGCCGGACTTGCTGAAACGCTGAACGGCAAAGGGCCCTTCACGGTTTTCGCACCCACCGACGAAGCCTTCAAGAAGCTCCCGCACGGTGCGCTCGATGCATTGCTGAAGGATACGGGAAAGCTCAAAGCCGTTCTGACCTACCACGTTATCCAAGGCTATGTCGCCGCCAAGGACGTCAAGTCAGGTGAAGTGATGACCGTACAGGGTACGACCCTGACCGCCGCCGTGTCATCGACGGGTGTTCAAGTCAACGGCGCGCACGTCACGCAAGCCGATATCGCAACGACCAACGGCGTTATCCACGTCATCGACGCGGTCATCATGCCAAAAACCTGGAAGTTGCTCGCGACAGCCGCCTGAGTAATCCGTAGTCTCACGGCATCGACTAGATGCATCGAAAGGCCCCGACAACGGGGCCTTTCCTTTTTCGCCGGGTGTTACTACGCTGACGACCCAAATCCCCCAAGAAATGCGGCGGTCTATCTACCACAGAGATCGACGTCGGCACGACACCTGCGCCGGAACTCCGCACCTCTAGGGCGTTTTGGCATCCAACGCGAAGCGGTCGCGCACGCTCCAAGATGCATCTCCAGTGGCCGCGAAATCTAGGCGGACCATTTCACCGCGCAATTGACCGGCGGTGAGCTGGAACCGCAAATAGTGAAAGTTCGGGAAGTCATCGCTCTGGTAAAGATCGGCCGCCGAACGCTTCACCACGTCCGGCTTGCCGCCTCCGCCACCGGAGACTAGGAATAGGATGTTGTCGCGCTGGAAACGCTCGTAATTGTGAACGTGCGCTGCGCAAACGATAAAGCGTGCGCGCGACCCGGGGGCAGCGGCGGCAAGCTGTTGAGCCAGTGCGGCCTCATTGGAGCGGACGCCCTCCGTCGAGTCAGTGAGCGGCGGGTGATGCAACAAGAATAAGACGAAGCGCACGCCTGCCCGAAGATCATCCAGTTGCCCCTTAAGCCACCGGTCCTGTTCGCTGCCCCGCCGAAGCGAAGAATCGCTATCCAGCACGATGACTTGCAATTGGCTTCCCAACGCGACGCTGTACCAGCGTCGGCCGCTCTCTTGGGGAAAAGCCTCCCACCAATGTGCAAGGCAGTCGGCCTCCAACATGCATCCTTGGAATTCGTGGTTGCCGAGTACAGGGTACACACGCAGCTGCTCGCTCCGCCAGGAAGCGGTCTCCTGCGCGAAGATCGCATAATCGCGCGTATTTCCGCCATGCCAAGGGACGTCGCCGGTGAGAAACACCGCATCCCGTTTTTCGCGCCCGATCTGTGCCACAAGGGCGCGACGCGGGCCGGGAATGCTGGCCTTTGTCTCGCTAGGATCAGTAAACCGCATGTCGCCATAAACGATGAACCGGGGCGATGGCTCAAGATCTCGATCTTCGATCGTGAATGACGATGGCGATGCGGAGTGACCCACTTCGGAGGCCAGCCTGATGCCGTTCGCGCAACTGATCATGCAGGCCGCCAGCAGAGGTGCAAAGGTAGACCCTAGGATGCGTCTCGTATACGGCGAATTCATGAGACGTGGTGCGCACTTGACGGGCGCACTCCGCGTTGTTCCGGTAAGTTTCATTGGCGGGATGGAAGTAGCTCGGTGCGGCATTCGGAAGACGCTAGAATCGCCTACTGAAACCAATCGTCACGCCGCTTGGTAAAATTTGAACCAATAGCGGCGTGTTGCGCGTCGTCGCCCAGTACCCGAAGCCGGTTCCCAGAAGGCCGCCTGCAGTGACGTCTGTCTGCCAGTGAGCCTGGCTCTTGAGGCGCGCGATGGCGTCATAAACAGGCAGTGCTTCGAGCGCGAAAATCCACGGGGCCTGCTTGTAATAATTGACAATCAAGGGCGTCACAAAGGCCGCCTGGAGGGTCACCTCCCCGCTCGGAAAGCTTTGGCAGCAACTTCCTTTGAACCATGCATTCGGGTTATCGCCTTGATAAGGGCGTGGACGGCTAAACCCGTATTTCAGCAACTCCGCGGCAACTCCCGATAGAGCCGTCGAGTCGATGTCCTGCCAAAAGGCATGCCCTAGCTTATCGTCGTTGCCGAACCAGAGCGCGCCTGCGATTTCTACCGCGATCACTCCGTTCTCAATGCCCGTTTGATACTTACGCGCCCATATGCCACCCGTGTCAAGGGGAAGCTCAGAATCAAATCCCAGCGGCCCGCCGCCCGCATAAACGAGACCGGGCAAAAGATAGATCATCAACAGGCCCAGCCAAAAGCGGCACGTCCAGGTCGTTGTAAGAACGGACGAGCCTGCCGAGAGCAGCCCCGGCGAAGGAGCCCTCTGGAATAGAGTCATGCCAGTCATCTGATGGCGCGGTTAGCCTCGTGAACTTTAAGATCGCATCGCCTGCGCGATTGACTTTGCAAGGCAAAGTAGAAGGATATCCCTATTAACTTTGCATTGCAAAGTTGGAGATTGAGCGATTATGGAAATCGAAATACCTTGCTAGCCGAGATCAACAACACCGCAGGCGACCGGCAAATCGGCGACCTATGCAGGGCGAAATGCCTTCGTGCGTCAGCCTTCCTGCGGTATCGCCAACCCTTCGAATGCCTCCGGCCTGAAAGTGGGCCGGCGAACCGTTTGACCCTTCATGCTCCCGAAGAGACCGCCGGTATAGGATCGCCCGCTTTGCGGCCGATCGAGACGAGCAGATGGCGGTGAAACAAATGGCAGAACGGCGCTTCAAGCGGCCGCCACAGCCAACGAGGATGCCGGCCGCCTGTATAGTGCGTCACCACGCTGAGCTGCGTGAGGCCTCCGTCGCTCTCCCGCAGCTCATAACTGCCTCCGCTGAGCCGGATCGCGGAACCAAACTCGAGCTTTTGTTCGACCACGGCGAACTCATAGCACCGATTCGGCTCGATGCGGGTCACGCGCTTGATCAAATGCCCCCCCTCGTACAGACAAAGCGCCTCATCACCGACGGCCGATTTATTCCCCTCGGTGCGAATCGGCCGCGGCAGCAAGAGACGCAGATACCAGGGCGGCGGTTCCACGATTTGCTCGTAAAACAGCAGGCTTTGCCAGAGCTGGCGCACCGGCAGTGCAAAATTCATACTCGTCACGACCGTCACAGGCACTTCGATATCGCTCATGGCAAGCACTCCGCGCGCCGCACATCGACGATACCCCAGAGCATCGCCCGGTCGTCGGCCGCCAGGTTGTGGGAAGAATCTCCGGGTGGCTCACGAAAGCTGCGCAGCACGGCGATCGCATCGGGCTTGGCGGCATGCTTGACCGCCGCGAACAGCCGCCGTTCGAATCCGGCCGGGGCGCCGTCGAGGATATTCGACAGCGTAAAGCCTTCGAAACTGCGCGCCGGTTGCCGTTCGAGAAAGGCGGCGGCGTCGGAATGCACGAGCCGAATGTCGGCGGCCTCTCGCGGCGGTGCCTGATCGGCCAATTCACCGACGAAAAGCGCCCGTAAATAGGGGTTCGCGCGGTTCGAATGCCGGGCGAAACCGCGGGCCAGGCGCCTGCGCATCACCGAACCGAGCCGCGCGGGAAGAAAATCGAGAAACGGCGCCGCGTACATCGAGCGAAGCGCGGTAATCGACAGCATGCCGTCGACGGCCATCCTGAATCGCGGGGTGTCGAGATGGCGCGTCCAGTAATTCATCTGCGCGCGCGGATCCTCGAGTTCGAGAAATTCGCGCAATCGTGACGGCCACCAGCCGACCAGCGGCGCGAATGAACGGCCGAACGCCATGAAGCGCTCCGCGGTGCCGCGAACTGCCCGCTGCCCCGCGAAACGCCGTTCGGCATAGCGTAGCTGCACCGGGTTGATATCGACCGCCACGACCTCGTGGCGCGGAGCGAGCGCCATCGCCGTGCACCCGGCGGACGCAATGCAGAGAATACGGCCACCCGGCGGGAACGCCTCGATTTCGATCGACACATCCTCATACATGCGGCCGAAGAGAATTTTCCCCGGACCTTCGGCGGCATCGAAGCGGCCGCGCTCCCAGGCGTTGTCGGTGCCAACCGCGCTCATGTCCAGTCCGGCAAACCGGCAGACACCCAGACAAGCACCAGAAACGCGAAATTCTTGACGATCATGCCCGCGGGGTCGTGCAGGATTTTTCGCGCCCAGAGCAGACCGTTGCTGTTCAGGGCGATCAGCAGCACGGTCTGAACTATTGCGCAGTCGATGGGAGCGAATGCGCTCAACGACCAGACGGCGATCGCGACCTCCGCCGCGCCCAAGGACAGCAGAAATGCCGTGCCGATGCGCGGTCCGAAATAAGGAACGGTCGCAACGACTTCGAATTCGTGCGGCTGCCTTCTCAGCAACTTGCACCAAAATCCCTCATACAGCCACACGGCCGCAACGGCGCCGCGAATCAGCCAGTCCGGAGGCAGTGGAATCGGCGTCATGATCTAGTGTGCCCGGTACAGCGCATGGGCCCGCGCCTCGAAGGCCGACAGAATTTCGTCGACGGAGGTCGACAAGGCCGCGCCCACCACGAGTTGCTGGATTACGGAGCGCAGTTCGAGTTCCGCGGCGATGCTGAGCGAGCAGCCATCCGGTCCCTGCGGCGAGACCAGGAATCGCATGTGGAACTTCTCGAACATCGAATCCGAGGACCGTACCTCGAGACAATCGGGGCGCTGCAGCAAAGCCTGGGAGGTGAATCGCATCTGCACGGGCCCCACGCCGAGGACTTGTTCGACAGTCAACAACTGCGGCTCCCGGCGCACAATATGCGCCGAGATCCACCACCGCAGGAATTGCGGATAGCGCTCGATATCAGCCGCAAGATCGAATATCTGCTCACTACTGTAGGGCAGCCGGCGCCCGTGCCTTTCTATCCGCATGTCAGGACGGTCAAAACGTGTGTGTCCCCCGTTGGCATATTCGCAAGATCGAGGCGAACAATCCATCACCTTGTCCGGAAGATGATTGATCATGCCGCGCTGCGCCAATGGGGGCAAGCCCGTCGCTGTGCGCGGTAAAAGCGGCATAAGCCACCAACGATTGAGCGCCCGTGCAGTGTTTATCTTTGATGCTGGCTGGCATAAGATGGAGTCATCTTCTGCCGCCGTCATGTTTGGGGGGTGTTTATGCCAACCTTACGCATTCTCATCTGCATCGCCTCACTCGCGGTCCTCGCCGCTTGCGCAGGGTCGAATGCGGGTGCCAAACCAGACGCGGGGACGACGCGGGTGAGTTCGGGAAATCCCGCATGTTTGAAGGACACCGGCAGTCGCATTCCGAGCGACGGCGCGGACTGCGGAGCATTTGGACGCTCATATTCAAGCGACGATATTTACGGCACCGGCTCGACCACGGCGAGCGGAGCGTTGCGGATTTTGGATCCTTCCATCACGGCTCGTTAGTTGGAATTGGTCTGCCCGGCGGCGCCGCACCGGGTGGCCTCGGCTACGTATTATGGCGCCCCGGGTCTCCTCGAGTGCGTGCTTTGATCAGCGCGAGGCCACATTCAAGATTGCCGCAAGGCTTCGCTGCACATCCTGCTCGGTCGTCGCCCACGACGAGACGCTAATTCGCATCGCCGTGTGACCCTGCCAGACCGTGCCACCGCACCAACACGTACCATCGCGCTGGACGCGCGCAATGACCTCGCGCGTGCGCTCTGTGCTCCCGAATGACACCAGAACCTGGTTTAACACGACGTCGTTGAGTACGCGGTAGCCCCCGGCGCGCAGACCTTCGGCAAATCGGCCTGCGTATCGGCACGTCCGTTCGATCAGGTCGGCAAGTCCTGAGCGGCCAAGCTCGCGCAATGCGGCCCAGACTTCGATTCCACGCCCGCGGCGCGAAAAATCCGGCGTATATTGGTACGGAACACGGTCTTCTTCCTGCGCAAGGTATGCCCCACCAACGGACATCGCCCTCCGCAAAGAGTCGGCGTTACGCGTGAACACCAGACCGCTGTCGTAGGGGACGTTAAGCCACTTGTGGGCGTCGGTGGCCCAGGAGTCGGCATCTTCGACTCCGCGGGCCAAATGCGCTCGGGCCGGCGCGGCTGCCGCCCACATTCCGAAAGCGCCATCGATATGTACCCATGCGCCATCCAGGTGCGCGCGCATGCAGATCTCCGGGATGGGATCGAACGCGCCGCTGTTCACATTGCCGGCCTGCAGGCACACAATCGTTCGATCATCAACGTCGGGAAAGGCGTCGAGGCGCATTCGCCCTTGGGCGTCGACGGGAACCCGCACAACCCTATCGCGCCCAAATCCCACGAGTGATAGTGCTTTCTGCACGCTCGCATGCACCTCATCGCCCACCACGACCGTGAGCGGCGGTGCTCCAAATAATCCATTTGATTCAACATCCCATCCGGCGCGCGCCAACAAGGCGTGCCGCGCGGCCGCAAGTGCCGAAAAATTCGCCGCCGTTGCACAGGTGACAAATCCGCCCGCGCTTCGCTCGGGCAAATGAAAGATATCTTTCATCCATCGCAATGAGACGCACTCAAGCGCGGCGTTGGTCGGCGAAGTAACCACAAGACCGCCGTTTTGATCCCAGGTGGTGGCGAGCCAACTTGCGGCCACGCTCGCGCGAAGCGCGCCACCGGTCACGAATCCAAAGAATCGTCCGCCGGCCGATGCCATGGTGGCCGGCGAACCGAATTCATCCAATTCAGCGAGCACGGTCTCCGCGCTGGACGTGTGCTCTGGAAACGTCTGATCGAACCTGGCAAGTTCGGCAACCGCTTGCTGCTCTGGTGCCACCGCGCGGTCGTTGAGAGATTCAAGGTAGCGGCTAGCTCGCCTCGCCGCGTCGGCCAAGAGGTTGTTCATGGTAGCAATGAGTATAGATGCACATCGTGACCGGTTGGGCGCCGCGAGGATTGTCGGCCCTATCAGACCCGACTTTTATGCTGTCGCCTTCAGGCAATTGTTGCCGGCCGCCGCATCGACGCGTGTGACCTGCATTTCCCGTCGATTGCAAATTTTTCAAAAGGCGTGTTTGTCCGATTGCCTTTATTGTGGTGTATGGTTTGAATCAAGAGCATGGAAACCACGGCCCGAATAACTTGCGAACCTAGGCGTCCATGAACCCTAAACGCCAGGATTGCGCCGCATGACGACTACGGATCCCGCGAACGCAACGGAGCATCCCAGGAAAAAACGTGGTTGGATCATCGCCGTCATCGCCCTCGGGGTGGCGGTGGCCCTGGTGCTGTACCATCTATTCGGCGGCAAGAAGCCCAAGGGCGCCCCCCCGGTGCAAGTGGTGAGCGTGGCTGCGGCCACCTTGGGCAACATGCCGGTGACGTTGACCGAACTCGGCACGGTGACGCCGAATGCCACGGTCAATGTGCTGCCGCAGCTCAGCGGCTACCTCACGGCGGTGGGCTATCGCGAAGGCCAGGACGTCGCCAAGGGCCAGTTCCTGGCGCAAATCGACCCGCGCCAATATGAGATCGACAAACAGCAGGCGCAGGCACAGCTTGCCAAGGACCAGGCGGGTCTCGATCAGGCACGCTCGGATCTGGCCCGCTACACGCTGCTCAATCAGCAGAAATCGATCGCCGAACAGACTTATGCGGATCAGCAGTTTTTGGTGCGACAGGATGAGGCTGCCGTCAAGGCGGACCGGGCGAGCATCGCCCAGTATGATCTTGATCTCGTGTACTGCCGCATCACCGCGCCGGTCGCAGGCCGGGTGGGACTGCGCTTGGTCGATCCGGGCAACTATGTCACACAGTCGAGCTCGCCCGGCATCGTCACCATCACCACGATGAAGCCGACCACGGTGGAATTCACCGTGCCGCAGAACTCGCTCGCCCAGGTGCTGCAGCGATTCAACACGGCCGGCGTCAAATTGCCGGTTACGGTCTACGACAGCGACAATACCGCTGTGCTCGCCACCGGCACGCTGTACGCCATCAGCAATCAAATGGCGACCAATACCGGCACGGTGACTTTGCGCGCCACCTTTGCGAACGACGACGAGAAGCTGTTTCCCAATGAGTTCGTCAACGTCAGCTTGCTGGTCGACACCTTGCAGCAGGCCGTGCTGGTGCCGACGGCGGCCGTGCAAAGCGGAGCGCCGGGGGATTTCGTCTACCTGGTCAACGCCGACCAATCGGTCTCCGTGCACAAGGTGACGCGCGGCCCGAGCGACGGCAAGAATACCGTCATAGCGGCCGGCGTCGCCGCAGGTCAGACGGTGGTGACCGACGGCATGGACCGCTTGAGCGACGGCGCCAAGATCAAGGTCGCCGCGCCGAAGCCGGCGCCGGGCGCCGCGGCACCTGCCGATGCAAAAAAGCCGAGCGGCAAGCGAGCCTCGAGCGTCGCTGCTTCCTCGTCGTAAAGGGTGCGAGCAGTGCGCGCGGCCCGATGAATATCTCCCGCCCGTTCGTCCTGCGGCCCGTGGCGACGTCACTGCTGATGGTGGCCTTGGTGCTGGTGGGGCTGGTTGCGGTGCGCTTCCTGCCGATCTCCTCGCTCCCCGACGTCGACTATCCGACCATCCAGGTGCTGACGTTTTATCCGGGCGCGAGTCCCACGGTGATGGCCACCACTGTCACCGCGCCCCTGGAAGTGCAGTTGGGTCAGATCCCCGGTTTGCAGCAGATGACATCGAGCAGCTCGGCCGGCGCGTCGATCATCACCCTGCAATTCGCACTCACGCTGAACCTCGACGTGGCCGAGCAAAATGTGCAGGAGGCGATCAACGCGGCCAACAGCCTGCTGCCCTCCGGACTGCCGGCGCCGCCGACCTACGCGAAGATCAATCCGGCGGATCAACCGATTCTGACGCTGGCAGTCACCTCCGACTCCATGTCCCTGACGCAGTTGCAGGACGTCGCCAACAACCGCCTGGGCGCCAAGATTTCCGAGGTGCCGGGAGTGGGTTTGGTGACGCCGGCGGGCGGCAATGTCCCGGCGGTGCGGATCGAGGCGGACCCGCAGAAGCTCGCGGCCTATGGCCTGAACATCGATGACCTCCGCTCCTTGATAGCCAATGTCAACGTCAGCCAGCCGAAGGGCAATTTCGACGGACCGAAGCTCGACTACACCATCAACGGCAACGACCAGATCGAGGATCCCAAGGATTACCTGAATACCGTGGTCTCGTATCAGAACGGCGCGCCGGTGCTGCTGCGCGATGTGGCGCGCGTCAGCCAGGCGGCGCAGAACACCGAGCAAGGCGCCTGGTACGACAAGACCCAGGCCATCGTGCTCAACGTGCAGCGCCAACCCGGCGCCAATGTGATCGAGACGGTCGACCAGATCAAAAAGGCGCTGCCGGCACTCGAGTCGACGCTGCCGGCGGGGATGAAAGTCGAGATCGTCGCCGACAGCACCGGGGTGATCCGTTCGTCGGTGTCGGACGCCGCACTCGAACTCGGCCTGTCCATCGCGCTCGTGGTGCTGGTGATCTTCGTGTTCCTGCGCAACGTGCCCGCCACCATCATCCCGAGCATTTCCGTGCCGGTCTCGCTGATCGGCACGCTGGCGGTCATGTACCAGCTGCACTACTCCATCGACAACCTGTCGCTCATGGCGCTGATCATTGCCACCGGCTTCGTGGTGGATGACTCGATCGTTATGATCGAGAACATCGTGCGCTACCTCGAGGACGGCAAGCCGCCGCTGCAGGCCGCGCTCGAAGGCGCGGGTCAGATCGGCTTCACCATCGTCTCGCTCACGGTCTCGCTGATCGCGGTGCTGATCCCGCTGCTGTTCATGGGCGGCGTGATCGGCCGGCTGTTCAGCGAATTCGCCGTCACGCTGTCGATTACCATCGTCATCTCCGGGGTCGTTTCGCTGACGCTGGTGCCGATGCTGTGCGCCCGCCTGCTGCGGTCGCGGGCCAACCGCAATCCGAGCGGATTCGAGCGCTACAGCGAAGCGCTGTTCAACAAGGTGCTGGCGGCCTACGAGCGCGGCTTGCGCGTCGTGCTGGCGCACCAGACGCTGACCTTGAGCGTTTTACTCGTCACCATGGCGCTGACTGCGTTCCTCTATGTCGTCATCCCCAAAGGCCTGTTCCCGGTGCAGGACGTGGGCGTGATCGAGGGCTTGAGCGTCGCCGACAACTCGGTATCCTACACGGCGATGGTGGAGCGGCAGGCGGCTCTGGCGGACGCCATCCTCGAGGATCCGGACGTCACCGGCCTCACCTCCTATGTCGGCATCGATGGCACCAATACCACGCTCAACAACGGCCGCTTCCTGATCAATCTGAAGGCGCGCGACGACCGCTCCTTGACCGCGGCGGAAATCGCGCGGCGTCTGCAGGGTGAGGTGACCAAGGTCTCCGGCATCGCGCTGTACCTGCAGCCCGAACAAGACCTGACCCTCGACACCACCGTGTCGCCGAACCAGTATCAATTCGTCTTGCGCGGCCCCAGCCAGGAGGCGTTTCAGCACTACGTGCCGGAACTGGTCGCGCGCATGAAAAAGATCCCGACGATCGCCGATGTGACCAGTGATCTCGACAATGAGGGCCTGAGCGTGAACGTCGAGGTCAACCGGCAGCTGGCGGCGCGCTTCGGCATCACGGCGGCCACCATCGACAACGCACTGTACGACGCGCTCGGGCAGCGCATCGTCTCGACCATCTTCGATCAATCGAGCCAGTACCGCGTGATCCTGGTCGCGAAGCCCGAGAGCCTGCCGACCGTGGCCTCGCTCGGCGACTTGTATCTGCCGAGCCAAACCAGCACCGCCGGCCAGGTGCCGCTGAAGGCCATCGCCGCCATCAAGATCACCAAGTCACCGCTGGTGATCAGCCATCTGGCCCAGTTTCCCGCCGTCACCATCTCCTTCAATCTGGCGAAGGATGCCTCGCTCAGCAAAGCGGTGGAGGATGTCAATGAGGCCGAGAGCGCCGTGCACCTGCCGCCCTCGATTTCATCCTCGTTCCAGGGCGCCGCCCAGGCATTCAAGGATTCGCTGTCGAGCGAGGTATTTCTGTTGGCGGCGGCGTTGGTCGCCGTGTACATCGTGCTCGGCGTGCTGTATGAGAGCTTCGTTCACCCGGTGACCATACTCTCGACGCTGCCCTCGGCCGGCATCGGCGCCCTTCTCGCGCTCATGATTGCAGGCAGCGATCTGGACGTGATCGGCATCATCGGCATCGTGCTCTTGATCGGCATCGTCAAGAAAAACGCCATCATGATCGTGGATTTCGCGCTCGAGGCCGAGCGCCAGCACGGCAAGCCGCCTGAACAGTCCATCTTCGAGGCCTCGCTGCTGCGCTTCCGGCCGATTTTGATGACCACGCTGGCGGCGATGCTGGGCGCGCTGCCCCTGCTGCTCGGCACCGGCACGGGCTCCGAACTTCGCCGGCCGCTCGGTCTTGCGATCATCGGCGGCCTCGCGGTGAGTCAGCTGTTGACCCTGTTCACCACGCCGGTCGTATATTTGTTCTTTGACCGCCTCGCGCTGCGCTTCCGGGGCAAGCCGCCCCAGTCCTCGCAACCCGCGCAGACGACTCCGCAGCCGCAGGCGCCGCGGCCCGCACAACCCGCGGGCGAGCCCTCGCCATGAACATACCGGCGCTGTTCATCCAGCGGCCCGTGGCCACCACCTTGCTGGCGGCCGCCATCCTCCTGTCCGGAGCGCTGGCGTATTTTCATCTGCCGGTGGCACCGCTGCCGAACATCACCTTTCCGGTCATCGTCGTGCAGGCGAACATGGCCGGCGCGAGTCCCGACATCATGGCTTCGACGGTGGCCGAGCCGCTCGAGCGGCGCCTGGCGACGATCGCCGACGTGAACGAACTGACCTCGCAGAGTTCGGTCGGCACCGCGCAAATCACCGTGCAATTCGGCCTGAGCCGCGACATCAACGGCGCCGCGCGCGACGTGCAGGCGGCGATTCAGGCGGCCCGGGCGGATCTGCCGAGCACGCTGCGCAACAATCCGACCTATCGCGAGTACAATCCGGCCGATGCGCCCATCATGGTGCTGGCGCTCACCTCGGACACGCTCACCCCGGCGGAGCTGTACGATTCGGCCGATTCGGTGCTGCAGCAGCAGCTGTCGCAGGTCGATGGCGTGGGGCAGATCACCCTGGGTGGCAGCGCCTTGCCGGCGGTGCGGGTGGAATTGCAGCCCGACAAATTGAACAGCTACGGCATCGGCCTGGAAGATGTGCGCGCGGCCATTGGTGCCGCCAATGCCGACAGCGCCAAGGGCCACATCGACGAGGCCGGCCAGCGTTACGAAGTGCTGTCGAACGATCAGATCAGCAAGGCGGCGCCGTACCGCGACCTGGTGGTGGCCTACCGCAACGGCGCGCCGGTGCTGTTGCGCGACGTCGCGGATGTCGAAGATTCCGCCGAGAACATCCGCAACGACGGCTTGTTCAACGGCCACGAGGCGGTGCTGGTCATCGTCTTTCCGCTGCCCGGCGGCAACATCGTGAAAACGGTCGCGCAGATCCGCAAGGTGCTGCCGGCGGTCGAGGCGACGCTGCCGCACAACGTGCACGTCAATATCGCCGTCGACCGCTCGCAATCGGTGAACGCCGCGGTGGGCGATACCGAGCGTACCTTGATCATCGCGGTGCTGCTGGTGATCGGCGTGGTATACGTGTTTCTGCAGTCGCCGCGCGCCATTCTGATCCCGGCGGTGGCGCTGCCGCTGTCCATCGTCGGCACCTTTGGTCCCATGTACCTGCTCGGCTACAGCCTGGACAACTTGTCCCTGATGGCGCTCACCATCAGCACCGGTTTCGTGGTGGACGACGCCGTGGTCGTGCTCGAGAACATCGTGCGCCACGTCGAAGCGGGGGAGGATGTGCACGAGGCGGCCCTGCGCGGCAGCGCCGAAGTGAGTTCCACCGTGATCTCCATGAGCCTGTCGCTGATCGCGGTATTCGTGCCGATCCTGCTGATGCCCGGCATCGTCGGCCTGCTGTTCCACGAATTCGCGGTCACGCTGTCGATCGCCATCCTGATCTCGCTCGTGATTTCGCTCACCGTCACGCCCACCATGGCGGCGTACCTGTTGAAGCACGGCAACGAACTGCACTCGAAGGCGCGCTGGGCGGTGTGGTACGAACGGCAATTCGAGCGCTTCAAGAACGCCTATGGCCGCTCGCTGTCCGCGGTGCTCGATCATGCGCTCCTGGTCGGACTGACCCTGATCGCGCTGATCGTGCTCAATGTATTCGTGTTCCGGCTGTTGCCGTCAACGTTCTTTCCGGAACAGGACAACGGCATCCTGCAGGGTCAGATCATCGCCGATCAAAGCATCTCGTTCCAGGCCATGAAGCAGAAGCTGGCACAATTGCAGTCCATCGTGCAGCAGGATCCCGCGGTCGCCTCGGTGGCGGGCTTCACCGGCGGCCGCGCGCTCAATACCGCGAATGTGTTCATCGAGTTGAAGGCCCTGTCGCAGCGCAAGCTGTCCGCAACCGACGTGGTGAATCGTATGCGCCCGAAGCTCAATGCGGTGTCCGGCGCGCGGCTGTTCCTGCAGGCCGCGCAGGATCTGCGCATCGGCGGGCGGCAATCGGCGGCCGAATACCAGTACACGCTCACCAGCGACGATACCGGCGCGCTGTACAAGTGGGTGCCGCAGCTGGTGACCGCGCTGAGTCATGACCGCAGCCAGATCAGCGACGTCAATTCGGATCTGCAGCAGAACGGCCTGCAGATCTTCGTCAACATGAACCGCGCCACGGCGGCACGCTACAGCTTTGCGCCGAACCAGCTCGACAACGTGCTGTACGACGCCTTCGGGCAACGCACGGTGTCGACCATCTATAACCAGATCAACCAGTACTTCGTCGTCATGGAGGTGGCGCCATCGTATTGGCAGTATCCGCTGATGCTCGAGCGGATCCGCTTCAGCACCGCGGCCGGCAATCCGAGCGGCACGCAGCAGACTCAAATGCCCGGCGGCACGGTCACGGCGGTCGCGCCGGTCTCGGCGGTCGCCGCGGCGTCGGCCGACGCCGCGGGAACCAATTCGCTCAACGCCAACGCCGAAGCCAACCAGCTCACCAATTCCATCGCCAATTCCAAGGGCGGCAGTTCCAGCGGCAGCGCCGACAGCACCGCGGCCGAAACACTGGTGCCGTTCGCGGCGCTCGCCACATCGATCAGCAACCACACCGCCACCCAGGTCAACCATCAGGGGGGCCTGGTGGCCGCCACCATTTCCTTCAACCTGCCGCCCGGCGGATCGCTGAGCAAGGCGACCGAGGAGATCGACCAGGCGTCCCGGACACTGGGTCTGCCAGCCTCCATCCATGGCAGTTTCGCCGGCGCTGCGCAGGTTTACGCGCAGTCGATGTCGAGCATGCCGCTGCTGATACTCGCCGCACTCGCCGCGGTCTACATCGTGCTCGGCATCCTCTATGAGAACACCATCCATCCCCTCACCATCCTGTCGACGCTGCCGTCGGCGGGGATCGGCGCGACACTCGCGCTGCTGCTGTTCGCCACGCCCTTCTCGGTGATCGCGATGATCGGCATCATTCTATTGATCGGCATCGTCAAGAAAAACGCCATCATGATGATCGACGTCGCGCTGCATCTGCAGCGCGAAGAGGGGAAGGAGCCGCGCGAGGCCATCCACGAAGCCGCCTTGGTGCGGCTGCGGCCCATCATGATGACCACCGCCGCGGCGGTGCTCGGCGCCGTACCACTGGCCATCGGCATCGGCCAGGGTGCCTCGCTACGCCAGCCGCTCGGCATCACCGTCATGGGCGGCCTGATCCTGAGCCAGGTCTTCACCCTGTACACGACGCCGGTGATCTACCTGTATCTGGACCGCCTGCGCGCCCGGTTGGCCCGTTGGTCCGCCACGCTGCCGTGGAACCAGGCCGGCTCGAGCCAGGGCCAGAACCCCGGTCCGGGCCCGAACCCCGGGTCGGGCGCGGGCGCATCGGCATGAACGTCACCCGCGTCATGAAGATCATCCGCCCAGCGAAGATCTGCCGCTCAAGCCTGGTGGTCACTCCGGCGCTGCTGCTCGGCGGCTGCTTGGTCGGCCCCAACTATCATCGTCCGGAGGCACCGGTGCCGGCGCAATTCAAGGAATCGCCGGGCTGGACCCTGGCGGTGCCGGCGGCCGACGCACCCAAGGGCGATTGGTGGAAGGCCTTCAACGATCCGCTGCTCGATCAACTCGAACCGCTGGTATCGGTGTCGAACCAAACCGTGCGTCAAGACTACGCCAACTACCAGGAAGCCTTGGCCGAGGTCGAGGTGGCGCGCAGCGCGCTGTTCCCGACACTCGGCATCACGGGTTCGGCCACCAAGCAGCACGGCCCCGGCGGCAGCACCGTGGTCAGCGGCAGCGGCGGCGTAACCACCACCACCGGCAGCGGCGCCACCGTGACCGCGGGCTCGCTCGAAGGCAACGTCAGTTGGGCGCCGGATCTGTGGGGCAAGGTCCGTCGCGGCATCGAAGAGAGCAAGGCCACCGCGCAGGCGAGCGCCGCGACCCTCGCCAATGCCACGTTGTCGGAGCAGACCACGCTCGCGACCACCGTCATTGAATTGCGCCTCACCGATGCCAATGTCGAGCTCACTCAGAAAACCGTCAATGCCTACCAGGAATATCTGCGCGTGGTCTCAAACCAAGGCGCAGCCGGTACCATCGCTCCCTCGGTCGTACTGACCGCACAGACCCAACTCGAGAGTGCCCAGGCCAGCCTGATCTCGCTCGGCGTCGCACGCGCGCAATACGCGCACGCCATCGGCGTGCTGGTCGGCAAGAATCCGGAGGAACTGGAAATTCCGGCGGGCACGTCGATGCCCACATTGCCGCAAGTGCCGATCGGGCTGCCCTCGACGCTGCTGCAACGGCGGCCGGATATCGCCGTCGCCGAACGGCAGATGGCAGCACAAAATGCCGCCGTCGGCGTGGCGGTGGCGGCGTACTACCCGACCCTGACCCTGTCGGCGTCGGCGGGCTTCTCCCAATCGCCGCTCGACGGTTTGCTGCATTCCGCCAACCACGTCTGGTCCTTGGGCGCCGACGCCAGCGAAGCCATTCTCGATTTCGGCGCACGCCGCGGCATGGTCGCGGCCGCCAAGGCGGCGTACGAATCGGCGGTGGCCAATTACCGCGGCACCGTGCTAACCGCCCTGCAAAATGTCGAGGATGACCTGTCCGGCCTGCGCATTCTGGCCCAGCAGGCGGCGGTACTGGAGTCACTGGTGCGCGACGCCACGCGCGGCGCCGCGATCGCATTCAACGAATACCAGGCGGGCACCGTCGACTACACCACCGTGGCTGTCGCCCAGGCCACGCAATTCAGCGCCGAGGAAAGCGCACTCGGCGTGAAACAGCTGCGCTTGCTCGACACCATATCCCTGATCGGCGATCTGGGCGGCGGTTGGTCGGCGGCCGAGCTCAAGTGATGACGATTCGCGCCCGCCGCAACAACAGGGCCAATGCGCTAAACGCCGAGTTCGGCACGCCGAGCTTGAGCAGAATGTAGGAGCTTTCCTGACAAAACGAGTCGACACATGCCTATGGTGCGCCTTTCTTGATTTGGCTACAGTTCGAATGCGGTATCGGACAAATCTCGCATCAAGGAGAACTCGTGAACAAGGTACTAACGGCTTCCCGGTACACGATGCTGATTGGATTGGTTGCGCTGGCTGCCGGCTGCATCGTCGCGGCGCCGAGATATCACGACGGATATTGGGACCATGAGCACGATCGCTATTGGCAGAACAACGGCTGGCACCCGTGCGAGGAGCACAGGGAGTCCTGCCGGTAGATTATCCGCGAAGTCGGCTAGGCGACGACGGCTGGACCCAGACTTATTGCGACAGCGTTAAGGCGCTTGTCCACGGTCCACAACGCGCATCCCCGATTTACTGCGGCTGCTCCGTGACACCGCCGGTAACGCCATGATTCTTTGACCGAAATCCGCGATCCCCGGGTCGTCGAATCGGGGGGATCCGTTTTCGATGCCAGCGCCCGCGTGCGCATCGGGTGAGGCGTGCGATATCAGCGTCTACTCGAGTCTCACGACGATCGATCCGGCGGGCGCTTGGGGGCGGCCGCCGGATCCAGGGTGACGATTACTTCGGCAGAAGTACCCGATCGATCGAGTAGATGACGCCGTTTGATTGCAACACATCGTAGACGTTGATGTCGGCGATGTCGCCGGATTCGTCGTGGATGCTGATGTTGCGCGAGCCATTCTTGGTGAGCACCAGCGTGCCGCCGCTGACGGTCGTCAGAGTGGCGCTGCCGTGGCCTTTATCGATCAGACGATCGAGATCAGCGGCCGTTAAATGTCCCGCGACCACGTGATACGTGAGTATTTTGGTGAGTGTGGCCTTGTTCTCGGGCTTCAATAGGGTGTCAACGGTGCCGGCTGGCAGTCCTTCGAATGCGCCGTTGTCGGGTGCGAATACGGTAAACGGCCCCTTGCCTTCCAAGGTATCGACGAGACCGGCTGCCTTTACGGCCGCCACGAGAGTCGTGTGATCCTTGGAATTCACGGCGTTTTCGACGATATTTCGTTGGGCGAGCATCGCACTGCCGCCGACGATGACCTCGGCGGACGCCGCTGTAGCGCCGGCCGCGAGAGTGATGGCCAGGGCGGCCGCCAAGAAAAAATTGCGCTGTTGCATTTGAACTCCTGAGTGAATTACGTTCAGGTAGGTATTCGGGCTGGCGGTTCGAGTGGATGCAAAGTGCGGTGATCGTCTGCGTCAGAAGCGCGAGATCCATATCGCTGATCGATCTCAACCGTTCACACTGTCGGCTGCGATACGAGCCGCGCGCCGCAATTCGCGCAGCTTCCCGTCTCCAGCGCGGCGGTGATCGCGGTGCCGACCAGCCGGTGGGCGCATCGAGGGCAGCGCAACCGGTGGCGAATCGGTCCGAACCACGTGTACAGCAGCAGCATGCCGGCAAACCAGGCGGCCGGCAGGATCAACAGTTCCAGCAGCGCGATGGATTTGGATTCCGACACATAAGGACGCAGATAGCGGGTGTGGACCATCAGGTAGATGAACAGGAGCGGGGCGAAGCCTGCACCCAAGACCAGGGATCTCTCCCGCTCGTAGGCCCGATGGCGGCTCTGCAGTTCTTCGCGGTTGCCTGCGATGGGCATGGAATTGACCTCGGGTCCGACCGTATCACAGTACCCCGGTCCCGGGAGCATCGCAAAGGTGCGTAATCATCGCAGCACCCGGTCGATGGAGAAGATCCCGCCTCCGCCGTGCCGGGCATCCCCGGCGTCGATCCGGGCGACCACGCCGGTTGCATCCCGGATGATGATGTTGCGCGAGCCGCTTCGGGCGAGCATCACGCGGCCGCCGCCCGCGGTCTCGAGCGCGGCGCGTCCGTGGCCCTGGTCGATGAGGCGTTCGAGATCGGCGGCGCTCCAATGACCCGGCACCAGGTGATGGCGCAGCATCCGGTTGAGCGCCTCCTTGCCGCCGGGCTGCATCAGCCTGCCGAGGGTGCCGGCCGGCAAGCCGGCGAACGCGCCGTCATCGGGCGCGAACAGCGTGAAGGGACCCTGGCCCTTCAAGGCGTCGAGCAGCCCGCTCGCCTTCAGGGCCGCGACGAGGGTGCTATGGCATCTCGAATGATCGCCGGCGGAGTCCTCGCGGGCGTGCATCGCGCCGCCGCCCACGATGACTCCGGCGACGGCCGCGGCCGCCCCGGCACCCAGGAAAAGGGCGAGCGTCGCCGCGACCCGATTGCGCATCGTGCCTCTCCTGCAATGTTGAGGTTACGGGATATACGCGGCGGGAGGCCGGACGGATTCACCGGTCCGCGAAATTCATGTGCTCGTCAGGGCTGTGGCCGCACCGCCTGAAGCGAGGTCCAATTGCCGTTCAGGGTGCCGTTTGGATTGAAATTCGGGTCGTCGCTCATGACGTATTGATTCGAACCGTTGAGCCAGGCGTGGTCATATTGATTGCTGAGCTCGAAGGTGGCGCCGGTGGACGGATCGCGGAAGGTCTGCACCCCGCGCACCAGCTGATCCGCGCCGAATGCCGCGTTGTTGGCGCCGCGCTGCTGATTGGCGACCACGCCGTTGATGGTCTGCGCCACCTGGTTCTGGAAATTCGCGATCATCGCCGACTGTTTCGCCTCCTCCTCCTGTTTCTTGCGATACAGGGTGGCGATGACGGCGTTGCTGCGGGTCTGCCACTGCGGCTCCGGGCGGATGGTGCCGGCGATCAGCTTGAACAGCTTGTCGTTGGCATCCAACTTGCCCTTCGGGGCGCGCAGCATCATCACATCGATGGCATGCCAATCATAGGCCACGCCGCGGCCGCTTTGCAGTGCGCGCACGACGATGACGGCGGTGACCCATTCCTCCACCGGCTGGCCGGCGGCGTCGCTGTAGTCCAGGCGCGCGCGCGCCGCTTCGGTATGGATGCCGCCGGGATTGCCCGTACCATCGGCCGGTAGTCCGAGGCGATGCCGTGCAATCTGATTGAGCTCGGGAAAGGGGTCGACCGACACCACGGTGGCGGTCTTGCGATACTTGGCGATCAGGTCCTGGCGCAGAAAATCCGCCGCATGAACCGGCAAGCGTACCGGGCAGGGTTTCAGGCCCACCCGGGCGCCCTGTTGATTTTCCTGCTGCAGATGACGCTGCGCCTGCGGATCGTCGACATACTGCCAGGTGAATTGCGGGAGCAGCTGCAGTTCGATGGATTTGTCGGCGCTTTTCGCATCCCCGAAGACCGAGAACATGTCGGCAAAGCACCCGCCTACCGCCTGGCCGAATTTGACCGCGCCCGTGAACTCCCAGGTCGTGGGGATCATGAGGTCGTAGGCCGGAATTCCCTGGGGTCCCTGGCTATGGTCGATGATCTGGACCTGTTTCATCAGAAAATAGTGAGCGGATTTGTCCGAAGCCGCTGCGGCCTGCGCGGTTGGGCCCTGCGCGGCTGCGGCGAGCGCTGCGAGTGCGGCGAGGGTGAGCGTGAGGCGGGCGAGCGACGCAATCGGCGGCATGCGCAATCCTAGGTCGATCCCCGGGTTGCCTTGAGGATGGCCTGCTTGCAGCCGTCCGACACCTGGTTCTTGTGCTGCTTGAGGCAGGCAATGATGCGTCCGCCACCGGGCTGCACACCCGCACAGAGATTTTGGACATCAGCCGCGCAGGCGGCGCGTGGGTCGCCGGCGGCCGGCTGCGGTGAGCTCTGGCCCGGGGCGGGCGCGGGCGCCGGGGTTTGCGCGGGTGTCTGTGCGCCCGGCGGCTTGGGCAGCAGATCATCGTCGGCGAGCGCCGACTGTGCGGCCAGCAGCGCGCAGAGAATGAGCAGTGATCTCGTCATTGATGAGCTCCTCGGACGGGCGCCCGGTTGAGAACTCCCGGTGGCGCCGACCAATATACAAGGATACTCCCGGGTCTGTCCCGGCGCGGCCAGGAATAAGAGCGGCGCCGTGTGCTAGTCGGGATCGTAGCCGCGTGCGCCCAAGTGCGATGCACCGGATATCGGGGCGTCATGCGGGTCGGTGAAATCGATGCTGATCATGCGCCGGTCGTTGCCCCGTGTGCAAAAGAAGGTGGCGGAATTCGAGGAGAATTCCCGGACCTCCCAACCGCCGTCCATCCAAGCCAACATCGCCGTCACGAATACATGCGTCAGATTGGCGCCGGCCTTGAGCTGCCGGGACTCGATGATGGATGCGTGCATGGTGCGCACGACGTACCAGCGGGGTGCAGGCGCGGCATCCAGAGGGTTGAACGTGGTGCGGCGGCGGACCATGGTGCAAAAATACCGCGGGGTTTTGTGACGTGTCCATCCAGTGCCGCGGAGCGCAGAGTACTGGATGAGTCAGTGACGGGAACGCGGGGCAGATTTTGTCGGGCGGCCGCGGCGGATTAGAATGGAGCGAGGGGAAGGCCAAACACAACCGAAGGAAACACAATCATGTCGACACCCGAAACGCCACCGCCCGCCGCCTCGGCGCCGCGCACCGGTGAGGATTGCACGGTGGCGATCCTCGCCTACATCACCCTCATCGGATTCATCGTTGCGCTGGTGATGTTCAGCAGCAACAAAACGGCCATCGGCGCGTATCACCTGCGCCAGGCGTTGGGGCTGATGCTCACCGCCTTTGCCGGGTACGTCATCCTTGCCGTCATTCCGGTGATCGGCTGGCTGTTAATGCCGCTGTTTGGTCTGCTGATCCTGGTCTTTGCCATCATCGGCCTGATCGCCGCCGCCAACGGCCAGCAAAAGCCCCTGCCGCTGTTCGGGGAAAAATATCAGCAGTGGTTTCGCAACGCCTTCATCTGAGCAGGTAGTGGCCGGTCGGAACCATGGCCACGAGCATGGCGATGAGCAGCCACGACCACGGATTGCCGAAGTTTAAAGTCCAGCCGATCCCCATGCGCTTCTCCACCAGCAGGGCCGGGTCCGCGCGATTGATATAGATGAATCCCCCCAACCAGCGGTCATCCGCCGTGCGATCGCCGACCGGCGGCCGGCTCGCGAACAGCCGTGCGCCGCCCTGACCGGCGCGCAACAGCGTGACGATGAAGCCGAGCAGCATGATGGCGAGCGCCGCGCTCCACAGCCGCATGGCGATGACGGGCGCCTGCAGCAGGGCAAGGGCCGGCGGCAGGATGGAGAAATACGCGACCGTGAGCAGCATCAGCAGTGTGCGGCGGCGAAATCGGCGCTCGGCGGCGGCGGCGGGTCCCGACGCGCAAATTCGTCGGGACCCGTGCAGCACTCCCCAGGCCGCCGCCATCAGCACCAGGCATGAGATGGCGTGCAGTAGCACCAGCATGACGATCAGCCGCGGTGACGTCGTCACCCAGTGATCCGGACCGGCGAAGCTCCAGTGGACCGGGAGGCGGCCGGGGAGCCGGTCCACGTGCGACACCGACCAGGTTCCCAGAACGAGGAGCAACACAAACGGCAGCGCTGCCGCCGCGAATCCTCCCGGGAAATGCTCCGGCGGCGCCGACAGGTCGATCTCGATGGCGGTGGCGCGCGGTATGGCGTGCGCCAGGGTGCTGTGGTGCGCCGCCAGCTGCGCACCACCGATGCCGACCGCATACAGAACGGCCGAGACGGCGGGGCGCTGCAGCGCCATCTGCAGGGCGACCGCTGCGAGGGTGCTGCACCACACGCCGAACCGATAGCGCTGCAGGATGCGCCGGGCCGATGCCGAGATCCGCAGCGCCGGATCTACCGTCACCCCAAAGTACAGATCCGGACGGGTGATCCGGGGCATCAGATGCAGGAGCGCACTGATCGCCAACAGACTGATGTAAAAAAGCGCGGCCGACATATTCACGAGATCAGGAGGCCTCCAGAGCCTTGGCCATGCGTCGCAATTCCCGCGCCAGTGACGAGGGTGTCGCGCCGTTCGCCTGAAGGTGCGCGAGGAGTTCCTCGATGCGGCGTCGGTGCGTGGCGGACTCCGGTTTGGCGGCGATCGGCAAGGATCGCCGCTGCACCTGTGCGCCGCCCCGCGCGCTGATGTGCAGCCATCCCTCGCGCGCCAGTTCGCGGTAGGCCGATGCCACCGTGTTGAAATGCACGCCGATATCGAGCGCCAGCCGCCGCACGGCCGGCAGCGAATCCCCGGGCGCCAGATCGCCATTGACCAGAGCCACGCGCAGTCCATCGACGATTTGCCGGTAAACCGGCGCCGAGGATCCGGGATCGATGCGCAGTATCATCGTGACCTCTGTACTCTGTATACATACAATGTACAGGGGTTACGTGCGGTACGCAAGCCGACCCCGGCGTTTGCCCGTCATCAACACGAAGGTGCTGCAGACGGGCGAACCGCGGCGCGGCGATGTGGTGGTGTTTCGCCTGCCCTCGGATCCGTCCATCCACTACATCAAACGGACTTCTTCATGGGTGACAACCGCAATGACAGTCAGGACAGCCGATTCCCGCAGGTGGGCTTCGTTCCGGAAGCCGATCTGGTCGGGCGCGCGGTGCGCATCTGGATGAACTGGCGGATTCCGGGCTGGCCGCAGTGGAATCGCATCGGCCGGATCATTCAATGAGGCCGGCGTGGCGTCCCGCTCACTTCACGCTGTAATCACGCCCCTGCAGGCAGGCTATCTGAGCCCGACGATAGTCCGCGCGCTGTGACGCGGCACCGCCACTGGGTGATCCCGCGGTGGGATCGAAGCCGCTCTGGCTGGCAGCCCAGCGATGACATTCGTATTTGTCCTTCGCCTGCTGCTCGGTGCTTTGGGCCTTGTTCGGATAGATCAAAATCTCGGAGGTGGCCATCGGCGGCGAGCCGGGCGCCGAATCACCCTGGGCTTGCTGCATTTGTTCGGCCGCACCCGGGGGCGGGCGTACCGTTTCATACTCGCCGGAGGCGACGTCCCACTGATAGTAATTGTCGTTGGCGTAATAGAACGGCTCGTCATCCCACCACAGCGTGGTGTAATAGAAGGGCAGAGTGGCAAAGAACAAACCGTAGCCGAGCGCCCAACCGCCGTAGCCATAACCGCCGCCGTAGTAGCGTCCGCCATATCCGCGCCCGCCGTAGCCCGGACGCTGCGGGCCGTAATGACCACCGCCGTAGCCGCCGCCGCGCTCCACGCCGCCGTGGCCGCCGCCCGCACTGCCGTGGCCGCCGCCCATGCCGCCACCGTGGCCGCCGCCGTTATGTTGCGCCATGGCCGTGCCGCACAGGGCGAGGCCGAGGAAGAGCGCCGTCGCGGCGCGATATCCCGAACGGGGCGAGGCAGGGTGCTGGTTCATGACTCACTGTAGCGCACCGCCGACGGCTGGTCGGTGCTGCACCGTACAGAGCGGATCAAGGGGTCGCGGGAGCCGCGCGCAGCTGCTGTGCCCGCGTCTCCACGGCACGCATCACCCGCAGCAGATTGCCGCCGTAGATCTTGCGCACCTGATCCGGCGTGTATCCGGCCTCCAGCAGTGCCCGGGTGAGGGCGGGAAACTTGTCGTAGCCATCCAATTCCGGCGGTGTGCAGCCGACGCCGTCAAAGTCGGTGCCGATGCCGACCGCGTCGATGCCGCCCACCTTGACCGCGTGGTCGATCTGGGCGACCACGTCCTGAAGGGTGGCGGGAGGCACCTGGGAGGCGAACTCCCGGCGCAATTGCTCGATGGCGGCCGCCCGCTCCGGCTGGCTCAGCTGCATGATGGCCCGGTAGCGCTCGCGCAGCGAGCCCTCCAGGGGACGTGCGGCATCGTAGTAGCGCTGGCTCAGGAAATCGCAGCCAAAATTGATCTGGATGACGCCGCCCTTGGCGGCCAGCGCCCGGATCATCGCATCGGTCATGTTGCGGGTGTAATTCGAAATCGCACGGCAGCCGGAGTGCGAGGCGATGATGGGCGCCGTCGACACCTCGAGCGCGTCCCAGAAGGTCTTGTCCGCCGTGTGCGAGATGTCGACCATCATGCCGAGCCGGTTCATCTCCCGCACGACGTCCTTGCCGAACGGCGTGAGGCCGTCGTGGTGCTTGACCGCCGGATCGTCGATGTCGCCCTGCGAGTCCGCCCAGTCGTTCGTGTTGAAATGCGTGAGCGTCATGTAGCGCACGCCGAGCGCGTAGAAATCGCGCAGCAGCCGCAGCGAATTCTCGATGGCGTGGCCGCCCTCGATGCCCATCAGCGCGGCTATCTTGTGCTGCTTGTGGGCGCGCTCGATGTCCCCGGCGGTGACCGCGAAGACGAACTGCGGATGCGCCTCGATGATGTCATGGCGCACGGTGTCGATCATCTGCAGGGCGCGGTTCGCCGAATGGTTGTCCTTCACATAGGAGGGGTCGACGTACACGGCGAAGAACTCCGCCCCCAGATGCCCGCTTAGCATCCGCGCGAGATCGGTGTTGCCGCCGCGGTTGGGGGTGGCGATGTCGTAGCCGTCGACGGTCTTGCTGGTCACATCGTCGTGGGTGTCGATCAGGATGGCGCTTTTGCCGATCTCGGCCACCTCGGCGTCGGTCACCGGCTGCCGTGCGAGGACGGTGCACGGCCACGCGGCGGCGATCGCAGCCAGCATCATCGGGCGCCAGACAAATGAGTACATGGGGTCATTCCGTGGGTAACGATCCCCATGTTAATCCGGTTGCCGCGGCAGATCCAAGGTGACGCACAGGCCGCCGCCTTCGCGGTTTTGCAGCTGAATGCGCCCGCCGTGGGCCTCGGCGATTTCGCGCGCGAGCGCGAGGCCGAGGCCGGTGCCGCTGCGCTTGGTCGAATAGAACGGCAGCAGCGCCTGTGCCAGCACGGCCTGGCTCATACCGGCCCCGCGATCGCGCACCTCGATGCGCTGCTCCGTCCCCAAGCACCGGATGAGCAGCTCGACATCGGTGTCCTTGCCGCCGGCTTCATGCGCATTTTTGAGCAGATTGATCAGCGCCTGCTCGACCTGCGCGCGGTCGAACCAGCCGGGCACCGCCGGCAGGGCGGCGGCCAGGGTAAAGCGCTGCTGGCGGGCGAGATCGGCGGCGAAGCCATCCCACGCGACCGGCTGCGGACGGGGCGCCGGCAGGCGCGCAAAGGTGGCGTAGCCGCTGACGAATTGGTGCAGATGCTCGGCGCGTTCGGCGATGGCCGCGAACACGGCCGGCAGCGTCGACTGGTCGGCGCGGCGCGCGATCTCGGCGCCGGAATGGGCGAGCGATGAGAGCGGCCCCAGGGAATTGTTGAGCTCGTGGCTCAAGACGCGGATGAGTTTCTTCCAGGTGGCGACCTCCTGGCGCGACAGCTCCCGGGTCAGGCGCTTGAGCAGATACAGTCGGAAGGTGCGCCCCTGCAGGATGAAGGCGCGCTGCGACAGATGAAACGTCTCCTCCGAACCCTCGATCTCGGTGGAAAACAGGCTGTCGCCAGCGCCGGCCACGGCGCCGCGCAAGGCCGGCGGCGCGCGCATCAGGGCATCACCGAAGTGCAGCCCGGTTAGGCTGCGGCCCTCGCTCAACAGGTGGCGAGCCGCGATATTGGCGTAGGCGATGCGCTCCTGCGCGTCCACCAGCAGCAGCGCCACCGGCGAATTCTGCATGACCGTGTCGAGCAGCAATTCGCGCTGCACCAGGTGCGCGCGCTGGGAGCGCAGGGCACCGGCCAGCTCATTGTGGGCCGCCATCAGATCGCCGAGCTCATCGTCCCGGTCGATCGCAAGCGAACGGCTGAAATCGCCTTCCCGATAGCTCGCCACGGTGGCGCTGAGGGCGCGCAGCAATTGCGCCACCGGCCGCATCAGCCGCGCGGCCAGCCACAACACGGGCAACAACGCGGCGCACATCACCAGCGACCAGGCGAGCAGGCCGCTGTCCCAGAGGCGGGCGGCCAACACCCCGCCGGCCGCCGCCGCCGCGGCCACCGCCATCAGCCAGAATGCCAGCTTTCCCTTGAGGCTGAGCAGCGGCCGGCCGGGCATGGCGGGCTAGCCGCCCACCGGACGCAGATTGAACCGTTCCATGCGCCGGTACAGCGCCTGTCGCGACAGGCCGAGGTTGCTCGCGGCACGGCTGATGTTGCCGCCGGCCTCGCGCAGGCTGGTTTCGATCGCCTCGCGGCTGGGTTGATCGGCGTCGCGCCGCACCTCGGCTTCGGCCGCGGGACGCTGCAGCGGCAGATTCAAATCGCCGGCGGTCAGGATGCGCCCGCGCGCCAGCAGTTTGGCGCGCTCGATGCAGTTGCGCAGCTCGCGCACATTGCCCGGCCAGTCGTGCGCCAGCAGGGCGGCCGCCGCATCCTCGCCCAAGGTCGGCGCGGCGCCGAGAAAATGCCGCGCCAGCGGCAGGATGTCGGCGCGCCGCTCGGCAAGCGCGGGGACGTTGATCTCGATGACGTTGACGCGGTAATACAGGTCCTCGCGAAAGCGGCCGGTGCGAATCAGTGCGGGCAGATCGGCGTTGGTGGCGCTCAACACCCGCACCCGGGCGCTGCGCGAGCGGCTCGAGCCGAGCGGCTCGAACTCGCCGGTTTCGAGCACGCGCAGCAGCTTGACCTGCCCGGCGAGCGGCAGGTCGCCGATTTCATCCAGGAACAGCGTGCCGCCATCGGCCGTCTCGAAGCGGCCCACGCGGGCGCGGGCCGCTCCGGTGAAGGCGCCGGCCTCGGCGCCGAACAACTCCGCCTCGATCAGTTCGGCCGGGATGGCGCCGCAGTTGACCGCCACGAAGGGTCCGCGGCGGAGCGCCGAGTTCGCATGTACGATCTGTGCGATGCGCTCCTTGCCGGCGCCGTTCGGGCCGGTGATCAGCACCCGCACATCGCCGCGTGCGACGCGGCAGGCGAGTTCGACCACCCGCTCCATGGCATCGGAGGCAAATACCGTGCCGCACAGGTCGTATTGCCCGGCGAGCAGCTCGCGCCGGCGGCGCTGTTCGTCGAGCAGACGCTGCCGCTCGCGCGTGCTCTCCGCCAGTTCGAGCAGGTTCTCCACGGTCGCGATCAGCTTGTCGTTGTCCCAGGGCTTGCCGATGTAATCGGCAGCGCCGGCCTTGACCAGCTGCACCGCGGATTCGAGGTGGGTCCAGGCCGTCAGCAGCACCACGGGCAGGTCGGGCTGCTGGGCGCGCACGGCGCGAAACAGCGCAGCTCCTTCGTCCCCCGAGGTGGTGTCGCCGCCGAAGTTCATGTCGGCGATGACCAGATCCACCCGCTCGCGCGCCAGCAGCGCCAGACCCGCCGCGGGCGAGGTCGCAGCGAGGGTGCGGATGTCATGCAGTCCGAACAGCAGTCCGAGCGCCTGGGCAACGGCCGGATTATCGTCGATGACCAGAATGCTGCGCATGGCTGAAGTCTACCGGGTGCCGCCGCCCGACTCGAATCAGGCGGCCCGCGTCGCCAGGGCGGGTGGTACGGACGCCGCCTTGAGCGCGGGCCACAGCACCGCCAGCTGACCGAGCAGCAGCACCACGATGGCGCCGATGAGCACATAGCCCGGCGGCAGCCGCGGCATCTCGAAGGCGCTGACCATCCACAGATTCAGGAGCAGGGTGAGCGCGATGCCGAGGGCGGCGCCGGCCGCCGCGATCAGCAGATTCTCCGTCTGAAAGTAGCGGATGATGGCCGGCCGGGTCGCGCCGAGGGCGCGGCGTATGCCGATCTGGCGCCGGCGCTGCGCCACCCAGTAGCTGGTCAGGCCGACGATGCCGAAGGCGGTGACCGCCGCCAAGGCCGCGCACACCACGCCGAGAATGACCGCCAGACCGCGGTCATCCTGATAGGCATCGGCGCGCGCCTCGGTCAGCGTCCAGGTTTTCTCCAATACCCGGGCGCGGTCCAGAGCGATCAGCGCCTGCTCCGCGGCCCGCATCACGGCGGCGATGCGACCGGGCTGCACGCGCACGAGGTAATGGGTATACGGCGACACGTAGCGCATCGGTTCAATGGTCGAATTGTCGTTGAACTGGCTGCCCCAGCCGCCCGCCTGGGTCCAGGGCACCTGCAGCCGCTCGACGATGCCGACGACGGCCGCCGGTTGGGTGTGGCCGCCGAAATACACGGATTGCCCCAGGGCACTTCGGCCGGGAAATAATTTCTCCGCCAGGGTGCGGGTGATGATGACGGCCGCCGGCGGCGTCACGTCCAGGTAACCGAACTTGTCGCGCACCTCCTCGGCGGTGAAATTGCGGCCGGCGACGAGCGTCAGTCCGGCGGCCTGCAAGCCGTGCTCGTCCATCTCGTACAGCGCACTCAACGCCGTCGGTTCCTTCTGGTCCGGCGTCAGCAGCAGACCTTCGGTCGAGCCGCCGTTGCTCAAGGGGTAGGAATTGAGCGCCGTGGCATCGATCACACCGGGCAGCGAGCGCAGCGCCGCCAGATCGCCCTGCAGCTTGGCCTTGAGGTCGGTCGGATTGCCCACCCACTGATTGGTCACGACGAAATTGTTGCTCTCATCCATGCCGGTGGGGCGATGGCTCAGGGCCAGACGCTGTTCGATGATGAACAGCGCGTTGCACAGAATGGCGAGCGTGATCGCCATCTGCACGCCGATCAGGATGGCACCGACCTTGTTGCGGCGCATGGCGGAGAGTATCGGACGCAGTTCCATGACCATTCCCCCTATTGGGCTTTCAACTGCCAGGCGGGCTGCACCTGCGTGGCGCGCCAGGTGGGATACAGCCCCGCCAGGGTGGTGGCCGCCACCGACAGCGCCACCGCGATGGCGACGTCCGAAGGGCTGAAATGGGTCAGCCGATTCACGTCCTCCGAGAGCAGTGCCCGCAATCCCAGCAGTCCGAGCACGGTGAGCCCGAGACCCAGCAGCCCGCCGGCCAGACCCACCATCGCCGCCTCGGTCAGGCATTGTGCGACGATGGCGCGGCGGCTCGCGCCCAGAGCGCGGCGCACGCCGATGTCGCCGGCGCGTCCCATGATTTTCGCGAGCATCAGTCCCATGGCGTTGAGCAGACAGACCAACAGAAAGCTGAAGGACACCAGCACCAGAATGCGCACCTCGGCGGTCACGGCGTGCTGGTCGACGAGCCACTCCCGGACGTCCCGGATCCGGGTGTGGGGAGGCCACTGAAAGCGGCCCAGGCGCCGCTGTTCCGCCGCATAGTTGTTCAGGAACGTGCGGTAGCGATCCGCCTCCGCGGCGCCGGGCAGCTCGGCCCAGAATTGGAGCCAGATGCACTCGGAATGCAAGCGGCCGTCCCAGCCCGCGGCCGGCAGCGAGTCGCCGCCGCAATTGTTGTTGCCCCAGGACGCCAGCTGTTGATCGATGGCGCGGGTAAAGGGAATGAAGACTTCCTCGGCCCCGGCGTATTTGTTGTTGTTGAGGTCGTAGAAGTTCGGGATCGGCTCCCAGTGATCGAGCACCCCCACCACCCGGTACCCGTGGCCGTCGAGATCGAGCGTCCTGCCGACCGAATTGGCGCCACCGAACACCTTGTCATTGAGCTCACGGCCGATCACCACCACATCGGCATGGCCCGTGTCATCGGCCTGCGACCAGGCGGCGCCGTAGCGAAACGGCACCTCGAACATGGCAAAGAAATCCGCAAAGGCCGCGCGCGCGGTCACCTGGAAGGGCCGCAGATCCGGATTGGCCGGGGTGAGCGCAAAGCCGGTGCGATACATGGCCGATTGGCGCCGGGCCGCGTGCGCCGTCATCAAACCGACGGCGTCGGGGTAGCTGATCTGCTGCTGTAGATTGTCCTCATCGCCAATCACCACGCCTTTCTTCGGCCCCCAATTGTCGATCTGCACCGCAAACAGCTGCCGGGACTTGCGGGGAATGGGGTCGCCCGCCATGGCACGAAACACGGTCAGGGTGGTCATGGAGGCGCCGATGCCCACCCCGATGGCGGCGATCATCAGCACCGTGAGCACAACGTTGCGCCGCAGGCTGCGCAGTGCGAGGGTCAGATAATAGGTGAACATGTGTCCCGCCTTGATCAGGGATTCGCGGCCAGGCCCGCGACCAGCCGCGGCGGCGGGGCGAGGTCGACCACCTGGCCGTCGACGATGTGCACTTCGCGCTGCGCGCGCACCGCGAGTTCCGGATCGTGGGTCACCATGACGATGGTGGCGCCGTCGCGATGCAGCTCCTCGAGCAGGTCCATGACGCCGCGCGCCATCTGCGTGTCCAGATTGCCGGTGGGTTCATCCGCGAGCAGCAGGCGCGGCGCGCCGGCCAATGCCCGCGCGATCGCCACCCGTTGTTGCTGGCCGCCGGACAACTCCGCCGGATAGTGGCGGCCGCGGGCCGACAGGCCGACGCGGCTCAAGGATTCCCGGATGCGCCGGCGCCGCTCGGCGCCGTCGAACCCCCGGTAGCGCAGCGGCACGTCGATGTTGTCCTCGACGTTCAGATCAGCGATCAGGTTGAAGGCCTGAAAAATGAAACCGATCTTCTCATTGCGCAGCCGCGAACGCCGATTGTCGTTCAGGCCGCGGACGTCGACGCCGTCCAACTGATACTCGCCGCCGCTGAATTCCTCGAGCAGCCCGGCGATGCTGAGGAATGTCGTCTTGCCGGATCCGGAGGGTCCGGTGACGGCGACGAACTCGCCCTCGCGCACGTGGATGGCAAAATCGCGCAATGCGTAGGTTTCGACGACCTCGGTGCGATACGCCTTCGACAGATGGGTCATTCTCAGCATGGGGGCCTCTTGCCGTGGATGGATGGGGTGCGATTCGATGCGGGACGGGTCAATGGCTCAGGATCACGCGTTGCGCGCCGTTGAAGGCATCGGTGCCGGAGACCACGATCTGATCGCCGGCCGCGAGGCCGCCCAGGATCTCGACCTTGTCGAGACTGGCGGCGCCGAGCTTGACCGGCCGGCGAACGGCGAGGTCGCCGTGCACGAGATAGGCGAAACCGCCGCCTTCCTGGTCCACGAAGGAGCCGCGGTCGACCATGAGCACGTTGTCGCGGCGGTCGATGACAATCCGCACCGACAGCCGCTCGCTTTGCCGCAGGCCGGCCGGCTGCTCGCCGGCGAAGCGCAGCCGCGCGGCAACCTGGCCGGCCACCACTTCGGGCGAGACGCCGCTCACGCGGCCCTGCCAGTGCCGGCCGCCGCCGTCCAACTCCGCGCTCATGCCCGGCCGCAGATCGCGTGCCAGACTCTCGGTCACCTGGATTTCGACCTCGAGCGCCGACAGGTCGACCACCGTGAGCAGCGGGGCATCCCGGGCGACACTCGTCCGGTCGGCCACCTGCAGCTGGCCGACCTGGCCGTCCACGGGGGATTTGATGCTCAAGGCCGCGACCTGGCGCCGCAGATCGGCCACGAGCAGGCGTTGCCGGTCGAACAGCGCCCGCTTGCTGTCGATGTCGAATCGATTCTGTTTCGGTTGGGACTCATAGTTCAATCTGGCCTGCTGGAAGGCGAATTGCGCCTTGTCGAGCGAGTCCTGCGCCTTGAGCGCCTGCAATTCCGTGAAGGAGCCGAGTTCGTAGGCCTTGCGGCTGCGATCGAGTTCACGCTGCGCGGTCTTCTGATCGACCTGCGCCTGATCGAAGGCATCGCGCAGCTGCAGCAGCCGGCGTTCGGCATCGAGGCTGGCGCGCTGCCAATCGATGCGCAGTCCCACCGCGGTCGCCTCCTCCTGGGCGAGCTTCGCGGCCAGGTCGGGGCTGGCCACGACGGCGAGCTGCTGGCCGCGCACGACCGCGTCGCCGGCGTGCACCTGCAGGGTGACGGTGCCGGGCGCATCGGCGTACAGGGTGGCGCTGTTGGCCGCCACCACGCGGCCGTCGGCGGCGATGTCGCGGATGAAGCTGCCGCGCTCCACGGCGGCGATGGCGATTCGCGAGCGATCGACCGAACGGCCCGCGCCCGAAAAATGCAGCAGCACGCCGAGCAGCACGGCGATGAACACGGCGGCGGCGGCGGCGAGCAGCAACGGCGTGCGGTGGCGCCGCAGGAAGCCCGCGCGTTCGATCATCCGGTCCTGGGCGGCGGTGTCGCGAAGCACGGTAGGTTCCTCGGGCACCGGGCGCAGACTCATGAGCCGGCCTCGATGAGCAGGTCGTCGATGGCGATCAGATCGATCTCACCGAGGCGGCCGGCCTCGAGCTTGAGCGCCAGCAGACTGGTCAAATAGTCGTAACGCACCTGGCTGTAGGCCCGCAGCGCCGTGTAGTAATTGTTCTGGGCATTGAGCAGGTCGAACTCGGTCCCGGTGCCGAATTCGACGTTGCGGCGGCTGGCCTCGACGGCGCCGCGCCCCGACTCGACGGCGCGGTGCGCGGCGCCGATGCGCGCGATGCCGCTGACGATACCGCGATAGGCCGCGCGGCATTGCTTCTCGGCATCACGCTGCGTCGAGTCGTAGACGGCCGTGGCTTCGCGGTACAAGGCACGCGACTGGCGCACCGCCGAGGCGACCGCACCGCCTTGAAACAGCGGCCAGCTGAAGGATACCCCGATCGTGTCCAGCGTCTGATTGCCGCCGAGCACCTCATCCTGGTTCAGCTTGGAGCTCGCACCGGTGAGCGAGATGGTGGGCAGTCCCCGGCCGCGCTGTGCCGCCACGTCGCGCTCCGCGGCCTGCATCCTGAGCTGCGCGGCGCGCACGTCGAAATTGTCGCGCCGCGCCGCCGCGACCCACTCCTCGGCCGAGGCGGGCTCGGGCGAGATCAGCGGAATGTCGGTGCGCAGCGGCGCGAGCCTCGCGGCATGCGCACCCACGATCTCGGTGAGTGCGAGATTCGCATCATCCAGGGCGTTCCCGGCATCGATGACGCTTTGCTCGGTGGCATCGTAGAACGCCTGTGCCTGTTCGACGTCGCTGCGCGGACCGACCCCGGTCGATTCACGGGTTCTGGCCTGATTGAGCAGGCCGGCGAAGGCGTCGCGCTCGCTGCGGTTGGCGGCGAGCTGATCGGACGCGGCGAGGATCGCAAAATACGCCGTCGCCACCCGCAGCAGCAGGTTCTGGCTGGCGCTGAGAAAGGCCGCTTGCGCGGCAGCCGCCTGCAGATCGGCTTCCTGCAGCTGGCTGAAGGCCTGGAAGCTCCACAGGGTCTGCGATAGATTCAGGCCGAGACCGTGCACGGTGCCGTAGCAATGCTGGCTGCCGGCGGCGGCGCCGAGCACGCAATCCGTCGCCGGCGAGGCCAACTGGCCGCTGTCGTAGTCGGCACGCTCGCGCGTCACCGACGCCGCCGCGGCGATGTGCGGCAGCCAGGATGCGAGCGCCTGCGGGCGCACCTCGATGCCGGCGTCGCGCGCAAACGCGGCCGCCTGTAGCGCGGCATCGCGCGTGAGCGCGAGCTCGTACAGATCCTTCAGATCGTTCGCCTGGGCCACGGGCATGGCGAGCAGCAGGGCGATCAGGACGAGCAGACGGCGTATCGAGTGCAAACGAGATCCCCGGGAAAGATGTACCTGAGAACCACCGAGCAAGGCGCGTGCCAACTCACCGGGCTGCCAAGTGATTGTTCCTCATGGGGTAATTTTTGACGCCGCCACCGTTGGCGTCCGCGGACAGTGTCCGCGGACGCTGCGGACAATGAATACGTATGCGCATCGGCAACACGCGCGAATGAAGCGCTTACACTGGGTGAAAGCGGACAGGCGGGGAACCCCATGGGCTGGCGGTGCGGATCGATGCTCGGAGAATCCATTGCGGCGATCGGCCTGCTCGGCTTCGCCGCCGCCCACGGTGATGGCGTTCCAGCGCCGCTGCCGGCGCACCTCGAGCACCTCGGGAAGTTCGCGTCGCGCCATGTGGAGCCGCGCAACGTCGATGTGTGGGTGCCGGAGGGCTACGGCGGCGGCGAGCGGTACGACGTCATCTACATGCAGGATGGGCAGATGCTGTTCGATCCGTCGGCCGCCTGGAACGGAAAATCCTGGGACGCGGGACGCACGCTGTCGCGGCTCATCAAGAGCGGTCAGGTGCACGGCACCCTCATCGTCGGGATCTGGAACGGCGGCGCCCATCGCCATGCGGAATATTTTCCGGGCAAAATGCTGAAGCTGATCCCGCAGCCGCAGCGCTCGCACTTCATCGAGTCGGCGCTCGCCGGCAAATCGCGCTCCGACGATTATCTGCGATTTCTCGTCGAGGAGCTCAAACCCTACATTGACGGGCATTTCGCGACGCGGCCGGAAAAAGCGCATACCTTCGTGATGGGCTCGAGCATGGGCGCGCTCATATCGATCTACGCGATCTGCGAATATCCGGAGGTCTTCGGCGGCGCGGCCGGCCTGTCGACGCACTGGATCGGCAGCTTCGAGCCCAATGCCTGGGCGCCCCTGGCGGCGTTCAATTATTTGAGCGGCCACTTGCCGGATCCCAAGGATCATCGCCTGTACATGGATCACGGCACCGTCGGACTCGATGCGCTGTACGGCGTCGCGCAGGCAGTGATCGATCAGATCGTCCTCGATCGCGGCTACACGGCCGCCAACTGGTCTTCGCGGCAATTCGAGGGCGCCGGGCACAGCGAGGACGATTGGGCGCGGCGATTCGACATTCCGGTGCAGTTTCTCGAAAACACGCCGCGGGAGTGATGATCCCCGATCGCCGCGCTCAAATAATCCCGAAAAATGCTCCGTGAGCCGGCAGCGTCAGGCGCGTACCGAAGAGTTCACCGGCCGGCAGACCGTGGCCCTCCAGCGCCACGACGCCCTCCAGCTCGGCAAGCCTCACCGTGACGCCACAGTTGCGGAAATTGAACACGGCTACCAGCCGCTGCCCCTCGCACCAGCGCCGGAACGCGAGCACGTCGGCCGGGGCATCGATGAATCCGATCGCGCCACGCACGAGTGCCGGATGGCGCTTGCGCCAGCGCAGCAAACCGCGTAGCGCGTGCAGCGGCGATCCCGGGTTGCCCTCCTGGACCCGCACGCTCTGCCCGAGGTGCGGCGCCGGCAACGGCAGCCATGGCTTGCCGGTCGTAAAGCCGCCTTGCGGCGAATCATCCCATGGCATCGGCGTGCGGCAGCCGTCGCGGCCCTGGAAGTTGGGCCAAAACGCGATGCCGTAGGGATCCTGCAGCAGTTCGAACGGCACCTGGGCCTCGGCGAGGCCGAGTTCCTCGCCCTGGTACAGGCACGCGGCGCCGCGCAGCGAAGTGATCACCGCGGTCAGCTGCGTGGCCAGGTGCTGCGGGGAGTCCGGCTTCCCCCAGCGCGTGATGACTCGCTGCACATCGTGGTTGGAAATCGCCCAGCACGGCCAGCCTTCGGGCGAGGCGGCCATCTTGCGCTCGACGGTGTCGCGGATGTGTGCCGGTGAGCCGTCGGCGCCCAACAGCTCAAAGGTGTAGGCCATGTGCAGGCGGCCCGGCCGAGTATATTCCGCCATGGTCGCCGTGGAGTCCTCGGAGGAGATCTCGCCCAGCGACACGGCGCCCGGAAACTCGTCGAGCAAGGCGCGCAGCCTTGCGAGGAACTCAAGGTTCTCCGGCCGCGTGTTGTCGTACAGATGGTACTGGTAGGCGTACGGGTTGTCGGGGCGAAAGCCATGCCCGGTGCGCTCTTCCGGCGGCTTTGGCGGATTATCGCGCAGCAGGGGGTCATGGCAGCAGAAATTGATTGCATCGAGCCGGAGTCCATCGACGCCGCGCTCCAGCCAGAAGCGCACATTATCGAGCACGGCGCGCTGCACGGCCGGCTCGTGAAAGTTGAGGTCGGGCTGGTCGACCAGGAAATTATGCAGATAGTACTGGCAGCGGCGCGGCTCCCATGCCCAAGCGACCCCGCCGAAGATCGACAGCCAGTTGTTCGGCGGACCGCCGTCCGTGCGCGGATCCGCCCAGACGAACCAGTTCGCCCGCGCGTTGTCGCGGCTTTCGCGGCTTTCGCGAAACCAAGCATGCTCGTTAGAGGTATGGCTCAGCACCTGGTCGATGATGACCTTGAGCCCGAGTGCATGCGCCTTCGTCAGCAGCACGTCGAAGTCCTCGAGGCTGCCGAAGATCGGGTCGACCGCCCGGTGGTCCGCGATGTCGTAGCCGAAGTCCTTCATGGGCGAGCGGAAGAACGGCGAGATCCACACCGCCTCGACCCCGAGGCTCGCGACGTACTCGAGGTGCTGGGCGATGCCGGGCAGGTCGCCGATGCCGTCGCCGTTGGTGTCCTGGAAACTGCGCGGATAGATCTGGTAGATGATGGCGCCCTGCCACCAGTTGCGATTGTCCAATTAGTCCACCGTTTTGATACGTAACGCGAACAGCCCCGCCAGTATGAAGCTCGCCCCGCCCAGCACGAGCGCATAGACCGGCGCACCCTTGAACAGGAGCCGCAGCAGCAGCCCGAGGATGCTGGCGGCGACCAGCTGGGGGATTACTATGAAGAAGTTGAAGATGCCCATGTAGACGCCCATCTTGTCGGCGGGCACGCTGTCGGACAACAGGGCGTACGGCAGCGACAGGATGGAGGCCCACGCGAAGCCGACGCCCACCATCGGCAGCAGCAGCCAGCGGGAATCGCCGATCAGGAGGAAGGAGATCAGCGCAATCCCGCCGAGGCATAGGTTCACGAGGTGGCTGCGGCGCAACCCCCAGCGGCTCACCATCCCAGGGATCACCATCGCCGCGAGTGCTGCGAAGCCGTTATAGGCCGCGAACAGCACGCCAACCCAGTTGGCCCCGTCGTTGTAGGCCGCCGTCTGCGGATCGCTGGAGCCGTAGTAGCGCGAGGCGACGGCGGCGGTGGTGTAGATCCACATGGCGAACAGCGCGAGCCAGGAGAAGAACTGCACGGGAACCAGCTGGCGCATGACGAGCGGCATGTATTCCAGATCGTCCATGAGCGCATGAAACACGCCGGCACCTGCAATGGCGCGCCGCCGGGCATGCAGCGTGCGCGCGAGGCCCCAGGCCAGCGCGCCGACGGCGACGAGGTACAGCTGCGAGTCGATTTGCCAGTAGTGAACGGCCATCGCCGCGCCGAGGCCGGCGGCCATCCACAGCCACCCGGAACCGCCGGCGAGGCGCACCGTGTCGGTCGCCTGCGCCGGGCTCGCGTCGCTGAAGCCCTGCAGCTGAGCGGGGGCGTACTCGCGCGTAGTCCAGACGGTCCAACAGACGGTCGCCAGCAGCACGACGGCGCCCATGTCGAACGACAGGCGCACGGTCTGCGGGATCGAGGCGTGGCCTGTACCAGAGTTGCTGACGCCGGACAGCGCCAGCATGTAGGGCAGCGCACTCGCAATGATGGCACCCAGCCCGATGAAGAACCCCTGCATCGCATATCCGGCGGGGCGTTGCGCCGGCGCCAGCTGGTCGCCAACCAGCGCGCGAAAGGGCTCCATCGAAATGTTCAGCGAGGCGTCGAGGACCCACAGCAATACGGCCGCGGCGAGCAGCCCACGCGAGCGTGGCATCGCGAACAGCGCGAGCGATGCGAGTACCGCGCCGACCAGGAAATACGGCCGGCGCCGGCCGAGCGGCGTCCACGTCCGGTCCGAAAAATGACCGACCAGCGGCTGCACGATCAGACCTGTCAGCGGTGCGGCGATCCACAGCGCCGGGATTTGATCGAGAGAGGCGCCGAGCGTCTGGAAGATCCGGCTGACGTTCGCGTTTTGCAGCGCGAAACCGAACTGCAGGCCCAGGAAGCCGAAGCACATGTTCCAGATGGTCATGAACGAGAGTTGCGGCTTGTCGTTGAGATGCGAGGTCATGGATGAGTTAGGGTCGGTGAGCTTCGCCGGCACAGATGACGAAATCCAGCGGCGCCAGTTCCACGTGGTAACTGCCCGGCGCGTCGACACTCGTGGCGCAGCCGCCATGCAGCGACCTGAAGGCGGTCACCGCGGCGCCCACCTCGACCTCGGCACTCACCGGCAGTGTCGAGGTATTGAAGGCCGCGAGCAGTTCGCGGCCGTCGGCCGGATCGATGCGCGACACGGCGAGGAGCCCCGGCGCCTCGCTGGTCGCGCGCACGATCTGCGTGCCGCGGCGCAGCGCCGGCTGTGCGCTGCGCAGCTCGGCCAGTTCCCGGATGGTGAGGTATAGGGGATGCTGCGGGTTGAAGCTCGCCGTGGCCGTGGAGCGGCTCGAACCAATGAGGCGCTGGGCATTGAACTCGGCCACGCGGCTCGCAAACATGTCCTGGCGCGTGTCCTGGTTATCGCCGGAACCGGCAAATCCTTGTTCATCGCCGTAATAGATCACCGGCACGCCTCGCAGGGTCATCAGCATTGCATGCGCGAGTTGCATCCGCTGCAGCTCTTCCCGGGCGCCGATCCCCGGAAATGCCCGCCGCAGGAAATATCCGAAGCGGCCCTGGTCATGATTGCTGAGGAAGGTGGGCAGGCGTCGTGCCGCCGCTTCGCCGCCTTCATACAGGCCGTCCTGGGCATAGAGCTGTGCGAACTCGGCGGTGCCGGCAATGCCCGCGACCGTGTCGATGAGCGCGCGCTGCGTGGTGAAGTCGAGGACCGCCGGCAACCCATCGATGCGCGTATGCAAGGCGAGCAGACCCGGCTCGAGCGAGGAGATCGCGACCTCGCCGAAGATGGCGAAGTTCGGGATGCCGGCGCCGCGGGCGCGCGTCAGCATCGCTGGCACAAACGCCTGCCAGAACTCCGGATTCACGTGCTTTGCGGTATCGATCCTAAAGCCGTCGACATGGTAGCGGTCGATCCAATCGCCGTAGATGTCGATGAAGCCCTGCACGACCCGCGGGTTCTCGGTCATGAGGTCGTCGAGGCCATTGAAATCGCCCATGGTCGAGCTCTCGCCCTTGTAGGTCGTCTCGCCGCGGTTGTGATAGTAGATCGGATCGTTCAGCCACTCCGGAACCTTGATGTATTCCTCGCCGGACGGGACGAAGGGCGTGTAGGCGTAATCCGGGCGCACCAGGTGCGCGAAGTTCTCCGCGGTCTGGTGCGCGGCATCGTCGCCCAGGAAGCCGTCATTGATCGGCTCGCCCGCGACGCCGCCGCGGCGCGTATAAGGATAGTCGGCTCGCGAACGGTAGGGACACGCTGTGCATTCGCGGTAGCGGATCACGTCGGCGGTATGGTTGGCGACGATATCCATGTAGACCTTCATGCCGCGGGCATGTGCCGCCGCGACCAGCGCGTGGAAATCCTCGTTCGTCCCGAAGTGCGGATCCACGCGGGTGAAATCCGTGATCCAGTAGCCGTGGTATCCGGCCTCCTCGCGGCCCGGTGGTCCATCGACCGGTTTGTTCCTGAAGATCGGCGCGACCCAGATTGCCGTCGCGCCGAGGGACTGGATGTAATCCAGGCGGCGGATCACGCCCTTCAGGTCGCCGCCATGGTAGAAAGCCTTGGCGGTCGGGTCGAACCCGGTCTCAAGCCGCCCGCCGTCCAGGCCGCCGCGATCGTTGCCGGGATCCGCATTGTCGAAGCGGTCGGGCAGCAAGAAGTAGATGACCTCGTCTTCGGGCAGCCGCGCGCGGAAATCGGCCGGCGCCGCGCCCGAGGATGCCAGGCACCCGGTTCCAAGAAGGCATGTAAGCCAGACTCTTGCGGCGCGCTGCACGGTAGTCCTGTTGCCGGCCAGAGGCGAAAGCGACCCGCCGGGGCGGCCCCGGCGGGTCACGGAGGAGCAATGATTCGTGTATTACAGCTTAAACCTCGCTCCCAGGTAGAACACGCGGCCATAGGTCTCGTAGTCCCGCACGCGCGTCTCGACCTGGGAGTAGTCGATGAACGGGGTGTTGGTCAGGTTGTCGATCTGGAACACGATCCCCAAGCCCTTCAGCCGGCCATCCTGGAAGTCGTAGCCCGTCTGGAATGCGCTGATCTGCTCATGCCGCACGTATTCCAGCGCCCGGTCGCCGGCATAATCGGTGATTTCGCCGATATAGTTCGAGCGATAGGTCGTTGCGAGACGCGCCGAGAATCCGGCACGCTCGTAGTACACGGTCGCCTGCCACACCGTCTTGGACAATCCGGGCAGCGGGATGTTCGAAACCGTCTCGCCGGCAACCTGATCGTTCTGCACCGCGATGTTGCTCTCGGTTTCCGAGATGCTGCCGCTCACTCCAAAGCCCTGCAGGGCATCGAGAAACAGGTCCCCAGGAATCGAGAAAGCGAACTCGATGCCGTCCACGCGGCCGCCTTGACCGTTCTCGGGCTGCGTGAACATGCCGGTCGCGCTTTCCTGGCAGCTGCCGGGCACCGGCGGGTTGCCGCAGGAATAGAACGGCGACGCCGCCGCGTTCAGAGTCGAGAAATTGTAGTTGTTGTTCGTGATGTCGTAGATGTAGCTCGTCAACTTCTTGTAGAACGCCGCGGCCGAGATGATCGCCTTGTTCTCGAAGTATTTTTCATACGACAGATCGAACGCGTTCGCACGCCACGGTGCGAGCCTGGCGTTGCCGCCGGTCGCCGACGGAATGAACGGGCCGGTGTTCGCGTATGAATAGTCGTACGACACGTCCAGCTGGTCCATGCGCGCCCGCACGAGCTCGCGTGCGAGGCCTACGCGCAGCTTCTGGCTGGACGGAAAGCCGAACACGAGATTGACGGACGGCAGCACGTCGTTGTAGGTCGTACCGTCGGAAATCGGGACCGCACCGCCGTTCGGGCCGGTGGCCGCATTCACGACAAAGGCATTCGATGCGGAACTCTGGTCCGTGTGCACGAACTGCACGCCGACGTTGCCCTTCAGGTTGACGTCCGCGCTCAGATCGTGGTCGAGCTTGCCCATGAGGTAGGCGGTCGACAGCTTTTCCGTGACTTCCCAGCTCTTGCCGACGAGGTAGCTCGCCGTCGTCGAGGGCATGATCGGCTGGAAGTAGTTCGCAATCACGGCCGGTACGTTCCAGGCGAGCGCGCTCGGCGTGCCGGAGAAACTCAGGTTGGTCGGCGACAGAAGATCGGCCGCAGAGATCTGGCAGGGGCAATTCGCGTTCGCATTCAGGTTGGCTTCCGGCTGCACCTTGGTCTTGGTGCGGTCGTCGTAATTGACGCCGCCTTGCACCGAGCTGAACCACCCGCCCGCCGGGTGCGATACGTCGAAGCGGACCGACTTCAACTCGTCCTCCACGTGCGGGAAGCGGCTGTAGCCGGCGCCATAGATGGTCGGCCCAACGAGCACCTGCGCGGGATTCGTGTAGGCGTTCTGCAAAGCGAACGATGGCGAGCTGCTGCTCGGGATGAAAAACACGCCCGTATCGGTCACGCCGTTCTGATAGGTCGCCTGGGTCTCGTAGTCCTTCTCATCGCGGGTGGCGCGCGAGTAGCCGAGGTCGCTCACCAGGGTCCAGTCGTTGCTGGTCCACTTGTTGTTCCAGCCGGTCGCGAAAATCTGGTCGCGCGTCGTGTACTGGAAGTTGCGCGCCAACGGAACTAGGCCGGACACGGTCGCGCCGATCAGCGTATTGTCCGCGCCGATCACCAGGTTCGAATAGCCGGCCGGACCCGGATAATTGCCGAGGTTGGCCTCGATGCTGCGCCGATCGTCGGCCCAGGTATCATTCGTGTAGTACATGTCGTACGTGCTGGCAAAGTTGTCGACCGGTTTCCATTCCAGCGTGAACACCGTGCCATCGCGCTTATCGAGGCCCGTGCTGGCGAGGGACTTGATGCCATCCGTGACCCAGACGTCGGCGGGTACGCCGGCATGCTCGGTGCCGTTCTGGTGCCAGGGATCGTAAAGACCCACTTCCTTGGTATCGGTCGGGCTGTCCAGGCGCGCGAAGCCGAAGGTCACGCCCAGCGTATTGTCGAAATACTGATCGACGTAGGAAAAACTGGCGCGATACTGCTTGTCGGTCGCGCCGGCGCCCAAATCGCCGTTGCCGTTCTTGACGGCGCGTACGTCGAATACCAGCGCGCGCTTGCCGTATTCCAGAGGCCGCGTCGTCTGCAGGTCGATCGTGCCGGCGAGTCCCTGGCCGATCAGCGAGGCATCCGGCGTCTTGTAGACTTCGACGGCGTGAATCAATTCCGCCGGATACTGGTCGAACTGGATCGCGCGGTTATCGCCCGTGCTGACCTGTTCGCGGCCGTTCATCAGGGTGCCGTTGAAATCCGGTCCGAAACCGCGGATGCTGATGTCGGAGGTGCGCCCGTCGGAGCGCTGGGCGGTGACGCCGGGCAGGCGCGTCAGTGATTCGGCGATGCTGGGATCCGGCAGCTTGCCGATGTCTTCGGCGGAGATCGCCTCGACGATGTCGGGGGCATCGCGCTTCACCTGGATGGCGGCCTCGACGCTCGCGCGGATGCCGCTGACGGTGATTTCCTGGAGTTCATCGGAGGACGAGGCCGCGGCGTCGGCGGCCATGCCGGCGGACGGGGTCAGTACGGCGAGCGACCCGACGCATGCGACCAGGGCCAGCGCGGACTGTAAAATCTGCGAGGCGCGCTTGCCGGCGCCGGGCGCCGAATGCAGGATCCGCGCGATCAAGGATCGACTATTGAGCGTTGCCATTTGATGTTAACTCCCTGAAGAAGACGCCATGGACAGGCGGTATTCGCCTGGCCGTTTTATTGAGCCCGGGGAGTGCAGTAAGGCGTACACGAGCGATGCCAACCGTATATCCCCCGACCGTTCCGTCGTTTCTCATCGCCTCGAGTCTCGCTGCTGTCGTCGAGGTGCCTACCGGCGCACGTATGGTCGCGCTTACCTGAGGCGGAGGAAGTATGCAAAAAAATGGGAATCCGTGCAAGAAACTTTGTGATAATTGCCATTTGGCGCGCTGTCGTTCGCCGCTTCACAAGACAAAAATCATATTTATCAGCTTATTATTAAATAGTTACCGGACATAATTCCGGGTTTTCTTACAACGGAAATAGGCGTAAGTATGCAAAAAAATGCAAAAAAATTATCCGACACCGCGGCGGCCGGCGCGATGTGGCTCGCGATGCTGTGCTGCGCCGCGGTACCGGCGACCGCCGAACCTGCCCCGGATACCGACGGGGAATGGTGGAAGAGCGCCGTGCTCTACGAAATCTACCCCCGGTCGTTTCAGGATTCCGACGGCGACGGTGTCGGGGACCTCAACGGCATCAACGCGCGTCTCGGCTACCTCGAGGACCTTGGGATCGACGCGATCTGGATCGCACCGATGTTTCCCTCCCCGGGGGTTGATTTCGGCTACGACATCAGCGACTACGTAGGCGTGGATCCCCGATACGGCACCCTCGCCGACATGGATCGCCTGATCGGCGCGGCGCGCCAGCACCATATCCGCATCCTCCTCGACATGGTGCTGAACCACACGTCGGACCAGCATCCCTGGTTCACGGCTGCGGCTGCGGCGCGCGACAGCGAGAAACACGATTGGTATGTGTGGAATGACGGCATCCCCGGCGGCGGACCGCAGGCCCATGAGGGCAGGCTGCCGCCGAACAACTGGGTGTCGCTGTTTGGCGGTTCCGCCTGGGAATGGGTCCCGGCGGTTCATCAGTACTACTACCACATGTTCTACCGCCAGCAACCCGACCTCAACTGGCGCAATCCCGCCGTGGAAAAGGCCATGTTCGCTTCGATGCGGTTCTGGCTCGATCGGGGTATCGCCGGATTCCGTCTCGACGCCATTCCGAATCTGTTTGAGGATCCGAAATTGCGCAACGCGCGTGAACTCGGCGGCGTCAATGCCCAGGGCGATCCGAACCTCGATGGATCCCTGACCAGCAACCTGCCTGAGGTGCACGGCGTGATCCGGCGGCTGCGCCGCATGCTCGGTTCCTACCCGGATTCGCGGCTGCTCATCGGCGAGACCTACCTGCCACGGACCCGCGACCTCGACGCCTGGTATGGCGGAGCGCGCCACGATGAATTGCAGCTCGCGATGGACATGCTCGTCGGCTTCCACGGCGACCGGGACCGGCTCGACGCGGCATCGTTCCGTCAACACATCGAGGAGGCGCAATCCCAGCTGCACGGCTCGCAGCCGCTGTTCGTGTTCGACAATCATGACAACGTGCGCGCCATCGACCGCTACGGCGACGGCGTGCACGACGCGCAGATCAACCGGCTCCTTGGCTCGCTGCTGCTGACCTCGCGCGCGACGCCGCTGCTGTATTACGGGGAGGAACTCGGCATGCGCACGATCACACCGGTACGGCGTGAAGACGTCAAGGATCCCATAGGGATCACCGGATGGCCCCGGCAGAAGGGCCGTGACGGCGAGCGCACCCCGATGCAATGGTCGCCGGGAGCGCAGGCCGGATTCAGCACGGGGTCCGCCGCGTGGCTGCCGGTCGCGCAAAACCACGTCACTGTCAACGTCGCAACGGAGCTTGAGGACCCGCAGTCAACGCTGCAGTGGTACCGGCAGCTGCTGCGACTGCGTCGCGACACACCGGCGTTGACGCAGGGACGGATGACGATGCTGAACCGCGACAATCCCCACGTCCTGACCTATGTGCGCTCGGGCACCCGGGTCCAGGCCGTCATGGTCGCACTGAATTTCACGGCAGAGCCGCAAATCCTGTCCATCGCCCGGGGCGCGGCGGGCCCGGGGCGCGGTTCGCTGCGCACGCTGCTGACCGATGCGCCGGCCCTGCGTGGCAGCCGGATCGCGCACAGCGTGACGCTGCCGCCGTTCGCCACCTGGATTGCAGCCATTGACTGAAGCCCGGGGCGGCTGCACCCGCGCGTTCAGGCACCGCAGGTCTCGCGCACGACGAGGTCCGTCGGCAGGCGCTCGGAGCGCAATTCCCCGCCCGATTCGCTGTTGAGCAGCTTCGCCACCAGGAGGCGCCCGGCCAGCATCGTGTCCTGGCGGATCGTCGTCAACGCGGGACGGCTGTAGCGCGCCAGGGGCAGGTCGTCGAAGCCCACCACGGCGACATCCTCGGGGATTGAACGGCCGGCGCGGATCAGTGCGCGAATCGCGCCCAATGCGATCAGATCGCTCGCTGCGACGATGCCGTCGAATTCGACGCGTCGCGCGAGCAGCGCATCGACCGAAGCCTCGGCCGCCTGGACGCCGAAGTGTGCGGGCACGGTCAGCCGCTTGTCGACGGGCAGACCGCTCTGCTCGAGCGCCGCGACATAGCCCTGGCGTCGCTGCATCGACTCAGGCGCCTCGATGTCGCCGAGGAACACGATGCGCCGGCGCCCCAGACGGATCAGGTGCAGGGTCGCGCGCCGCCCTCCCAGAGGATTGTCGCTGCCGACGGAACAGTAGTTCTGTTTCGGTAATTCCGCGCCCCAGACCGCAAAATGCGAGTGCGACTGGGCGAGCCGGTTAAAGGCGGCGTGCAGCGAGCTCTGGCCGATGAAAATCACGCCGTTCGCCCGGCTGGTGTCCAGCAGCGTCGCGAGTTCCGCGTAGCCCGTGGGCATCACGTGCGACAACGTGAAATCGGAACCGCGATCGCGGGATGCCTCGCCGATGCCTGCGATCAACTCGAGGATAAATGGATCCGACAACTCGGCCCCGCGCCCCTGCGGGCGCGTCACCACGACGGTGAGGTTGGCGGCCGCCGCCGTCGGACCCCCCGGCATGTGGCCGCGGAACGGGTAGGCATGTTCGCGCGCGAGCCTCCAGATCTGCAGCTTGGTTTGCGAGTTGACCGCGGAACTGTCGTTCAGCGCCCGTGAAGCGGTCGCCACGGAGACCCCGGCGAGCCGCGCCAGATCCTCCAGACGGGTTTTTCGTTTCTTGGTCATTTTCCAGTGCTTTTCAGGCAGGATCGAAGCCGCTTCGGCATCGCCCCGCGATGCGGGAGACATTTTGCATTTTTTTGCGGCCGCCGCAACGCACCGGCGGGCAGGCGAGCCTAGCCGCGCTGTCGGTACTGCCGCGGAGTCACCGCAGCGACAGTCGTTGACATAGGTTGAAAATGGCTTTCCCGACTCACGGTGGAAGAATCGGCTGAATGCGGCGCAGGATACGCCCGCGAGCCGGGCGGCATCGCTCACGCCCAGTTTGCGGCCCAGGTCGCGGGCAACCCACTCGGTGACGCGGTCGATGCGCCGCAGGCTGGCGGATTCCGCGCCGGCACGCATGGGACTGGCCGCAATCGGCGCCAGACCGCCTGGATTGCATGACAGCGATCCGCGGATCTGCACGAGACCGGCCAGCCGGCATAGCGATCAGCCGCCGCCATGGAGGCCAGCACGGCAGTTACCGTGCACCCTGGGGCGCGACGGCGCGCGTACGCCGATGCCGTGGATTGCCACCGGCGCGAATGCGGGATTCACCAGCGGCCCGCCCTTGCGGTGGATCGCCAGCAGGAGGATCCCCAATCGCAGCTGAATCTCACGCGCGGCCTGATCGGATTGCGCCAGCGCAGCGCCGCATTGCGCAGCGCCAGCCTGCGCTTGCTCGACGCCTCGGCGGGCCTGCTGGCCTTCGAGCGCGCGGCGCCGGGACAAACGCTGTTGTGCGTGTTCAATCTCGGCGAACGAACCACACGCTGGCAGCCCGCGCCGTCCGGTTCCTGGCGGGTGATCGAGCAGGTCGGCGGCGCGGACGCGTGGACCCTGCCGGCGCATTCCGGCCTGATTGCCGAACGCGCGTGACCGTCCCGCGATTGTCTGTTCGCTGCCGCACAGAACAATATATTTCACCCAGCTGATGCCGTTGCGCCGGAAGCACATCAGTACGCAGCGGCCGCGCCGTGTAGAATTCTGCGTCAATGAATCGACGCACGGATGCCAGGTCACGGCGCTTTGATCTCGCCGCGAGCCGCGAGCCGCGCGGCGCCCGACATGCAAATCAGCCATGACCAGTATTCTCATCACCGGCGGAGCGGGGTTTCTCGGCTCGCATCTGTGCGAACGGCTGGTCGGCGCGGGGCATGACGTGTTGTGCGTCGACAACTTTTATACCGGCGCCAAGGACAACATCGCCCATCTGCTCGGCAATCCGCGCTTCGAACTGATCCGCCACGACGTGACCTTTCCGCTGTACGTCGAGGTGGACAGAATCTACAACCTCGCCTGTCCCGCGAGCCCGATCCACTATCAATTCGATCCGGTGCAGACCACCAAGACCAGCGTGCACGGCGCGATCAACATGCTGGGACTCGCCAAGCGGGTCAAGGCGCGCATCCTGCAGGCCTCGACCAGCGAGGTCTACGGGGATCCGGAGATTCATCCGCAGGTGGAGAGCTATTGGGGCCGGGTGAATCCGATCGGCATCCGCAGCTGCTACGACGAGGGCAAGCGCTGCGCCGAGACGCTGTTCTTCGACTACCAGCGGCAGCACGGCGTGGACATCAAGGTCGTGCGGATTTTCAACACCTACGGCCCGAGGATGCATCCGAATGACGGGCGGGTGGTCAGCAATTTCATCGTGCAGGCCCTGAAGGGCGCCGACATCGCCATTTATGGCGACGGCCGGCAGACCCGCAGCTTTTGTTACGTGGATGACCTGATCGAGGCGCTGATCCGCATGATGGACAGCGACGCCGATTTCAGCGGACCCGTCAACATCGGCAACCCCGCGGAATTCACCATCTTGGAACTCGCCGAGCTGGTGATCAAGCTCACGGGGAGCCGCTCCAAGCTGGTGCATCACCCGCTGCCGGCCGACGATCCGAAACAGCGCCAGCCGGACATCGCTCTGGCGGCCGCCCGGCTGCAGTGGTGCCCGAAGGTTGCGTTGCAGGACGGTCTGAAGCAAACCATCGCCTATTTCCGGGGGTCCGCGAACCTGTGATGCCGCCGCTGATCTCGATCGTCATCGACAACTATAATTACGCCGCCTATCTGGCGCAGAGCATCGACAGCGCGCTCGCACAGACCTATCCCCTGGTCGAGGTGATCGTGGTGGATGACGCCTCGACCGACGGATCGCGCCAGATCATCGAGCGCTACGGTCATCGGGTGGTGAGCGTGTTGCAGCCCGTCAATCGCGGACAGGGCGCGGCGTTCAACGCCGGGTTTCTGGCCACGCGCGGCGACATCATCATGTTCCTCGACGCGGATGACTGGCTGTATCCCCAGGCGGCCGCGCGCGTCGCGGCCTCCTGGCAGCCGGGGCAGTCGAAAACCCATTTCCGATTGGATCTGGTGAATGCCAGCGGCGAGCACATCGACATCCATCCGGCGCCCGAGGTCCGTCTGGATCAGGGCGACGTGGTGCCTTTCCTGCTCGATTTCGGCCGCTACGAAACGGTGGTCACCAGCGGCAATGCCTTCGCGCGCGCCGCGCTCGAAGGCAATCTGCCGATGCCGGAGGAGGCGTTCCGGATCGCGGCCGACGGCTATCTCGCCACCGTCGTGCCCTTCCACGGACCGGTGGTCTGCATCGAGGATTGTCTGGGAGCGTATCGCGTTCATGGCCGCAACGCCTTTGCCCTGACCTTGAGCTCCGATGATGTGTGCGCGCGCACACGCCGCTTTCTGGCGCACGATGCGCACAAGGATCGCGCGCTCAAGGCCAAGGCGTCGGCGGCGGGCGTGCGGTTGTGCGGTACGCCGCAATTGAAGGATCCGCTGCATTTGGAGCTGCGCCTGGCATCGCTGCGGCTGGATCCCGGCGGCCACCCCTATCGGGGCGACAGCCGGGCGCGGCTCGCGTTGCGCGGCATCCTGGCGAGCCGCCGCGCGCGTCTGTCGTGGTTGCGCCGCGGCGTGCTGGCGGCGTGGTTCTTGGCCGTGGGCTTCCTGCCGCAGCGCGCCGCGGCGGCGGCGATCCATTGGAAATTGCAGCCCTCGAGCCGTCCTGCCGGGATCCAGCGGCAGATGAATCGCCTGCGCCGCCTGTTGAATTAGCCCGCGAGGCGGGCATAAACCGGGCCCACGCGCGGCCGCAGGGCGTTGCGCCGGCGCCGATCAGCGCGCGCTGCGCGTGATGCGCTTGATGGCGTCCGCCAACGGGCGTGCGCCGGTGGCGTAGTCCCGCCACGCGGCCGAGCGATCGAGCAGGCCGGGCGCGGTGCGCACCGTGAACGCCAGGGGCGCCAAGCCCTTTTTCACCGCAGTCCAGGTGAGCGGCATGGACACCGGTGCGCCCGGACGGGCGCGCGGCGAGAGCACCGCGACGGCGGTGGCGGTGCGGTCGTTGCGCAGATAATCGAGAAAGATGCGCCCCGTGCGCCGGCTTTTCGAGACGCTGTCGAGGTAGCGGTCCGGACTGTCCTTGACCATCTGTGCGCAGAGGAGATGCGCAAAATTCTTGGCGGCCGGCCAGGCGACCGCCTGCCCGCCGCCGGTGAGCGGCGTCACCACGTGCAGCCCCTTGCCGCCCGTGGTTTTGCAAAAGCCGACCAGACCCACGCTCTGCAGACGGTCACGGATTTCGCGCGCGGCGGCGATGACGGCCTCGAACGCGACATCCGGTGCCGGATCCAGATCGAACACCAACCGGCCGGCGACCTCGGGATCCCCCGGCGCGCAATTCCACGGATGCAGCTCCACGGCGCCGAGCTGCGCGGCGGCGGCAAGCGCCTCGACCCGGTTGATCTGCAGATACGCCGCACGCTCGCCGCGCACCTTGACCCGGTCGAAGAGCATCGGCGTGCCCGCCATGGCATGGCGCTGAAAGAACGGCTTGCCGCCGATGCCGTTGGGCGCGCGCACCAGGGAGCAGGGGCGGCCGGCCACGTGCGGCAGCAGCCATTCGCCGACGGTTTCGAAGTAGCGGGCGAGGTCGAGCTTGCTGACCGGCCGGCCGTCGCCGGCATCCGGCCACAGCGCCTTGCCGGGATTGGAAATCACCACGCCCATGACGCGCACGACTGCGGCCGAGGCACCCGATGCGGTCGCCGCGGCCTGCCTGACCCGTGAGTCGTCGATCTGTCGGCCGGGCACTTCGGCAACGACCTCGCTCGCGGCCTTATCTTTGCGCAGACCCTTGAATGCCGCCTGTCGGATCATACCCGCGGCGGTCCAGCCGGCAAATTCGATATCGGCGACCAGAAGCGGCTTGAGCCAGCGCACGTTCGGGCCCTTGGGCGGTGCCGGTGCGCCGCCGAACGGACTGCTCGCGCGCGTCAGCTGCTTCAGGCGCGGCAGCAGGCTCTGGTCCACCTTCCGGCCGTAGCCTGTGCCGATGCGGCCGATGTACGCGAGGCGGCCGTCACGGTACACGCCCGCGAGCAGCGAACGCACGCTGCCCTGTTCCGTGGTCCAGCCGCCCAACACCACCTCCTGTCCGGGGCGGCATTTGATCTTGGTCCAGCTCCCCGAACGGCCGGATCGATAGGGCGCAGCGAGCTTCTTCGAGACGATGCCCTCGAGTCCCATGGCGCAGGCGGAGGCGAACACATCGCCGGCGTCCGACAGCAAGTGCGCGACGTAGCGGATGTGCTCGCCTGGATCGTGGACGTGCAGCAGCCGCTGAAGGCGGCTCTTGCGTTCGCTCAAGGGCAGCGCACGCAGATCCTCGCGCCCCTCGAACAGCAGATCAAAGGCATAGAACACCAGCGCGTCGGATTCCCGCGCCGACAACGCCGCCTGCAGCGCGGCGAAGCTCGGCAGACCCTTGGCATCGAGCGCCACCACTTCGCCGTCGAGCAGGCAGTCGGGCAAGGTGCGGGCGGCCTCGGCGATGGCGGCGAAGCGGGCGGTCCAGTCGAGGCCGGCGCGGGTGCGCAGCACCGCCCGGCCGTGCTCGACACGCAGCTGTGCGCGGTAGCCGTCGAATTTGACCTCGTGAGCCCAGCCCGGAAGATTGGCAGGCCGGGCAAGCAGCTTGCACAGCTGCGGCTCGACGAACTGCGGCAGCACGCGCACCATCGCCGGCCGCGGCGCGTCCGGCTGCGTTGCCTTCGACCGGTGCGCGCCGGGCCCGGGTGTGCCTGGCTTGCGCGCCGCCTTCGCAGTGGCCAGCATGAACGGTGTGGGTGTCCTGCCGGTGCCCGCGGCGATTTGCGCCAGCGTGCGGCCCGAGGCCACGGAACGATCTTCGGCGAGCAGCGCGTCGGCATCGTCGGGCCTCGCGCTCGCGTCACGGTGCTTGATCAGCAGCCAGTTGACCCGCTTGCCGCCCTCGCGGTCGGCGCGCATGCGCACCAGCACCCAGCTGCCGTGCAGCCGGCTGCCGTCGAGGGTGAATTTCAGATCACCCTTCTCATAAGCCTCCTCCGGAGAGCGGACGCCTTCCGGCTTCCAGAAGCCGCGATCCCACAATTGCACCGTGCCGCCGCCGTATTCGCCCGCGGGAATGGCGCCCTCGAAGTCGCCGTAGGCGAGCGGATGGTCTTCGACTTCGACCGCGAGCCGCTTGATGGCCGGATCGAGCGAAGGTCCCCGGGTGAGCGCCCAGGACTTGAAGACCCCGTGCCATTCCAGGCGCAAATCGTAATGCAGTCGGCGGGCGGCGTGCTTTTGCACCACGAAACGCGGCCGGTCCGAGGGCGCCACCGGCGTTTGATCGGCGGGCTCGGCGGTCTTTGCGAAGTCGCGCTTGGCCCGATAGGCGCTGAGTGGACGCTGCGCCAATTCAGGTGCCCTGCCGGCCGATCAGCCGCCGATAGGCCAGCAAATGCCGCAGCGAGGCCTTGGGATCCCGCGCGCGTTCATGCAGCCGCGCCAGATTGAAATGGGCGTCCGCCAGTTGCGGGTCGAGCGCCAGTGCCGCGCGGTAGCTCTCGATCGCGTCGGCCTCCCGATCACGATCTTCCAGCAGGATGGCCAGGTTGAACAGCAGCAGCGGATCGGGCGCGGCGGCGCGATACACCTGCTCGGCTTCGCCGAGGCGCCCCGCCATGTGCAGCAGCCGGCCGAGATTGATGCGCGCCTCCAGATGATCCGGCTCGGCCTCGAGGCAGGCTTGATAGGCGGCCTGTGCGGCGGCCGGATCGCCGTCCTCGAGCGCATAGGCCCGGGCGTAGTGTTCGTCCGCCGACAGTGCCGGGGCTGCGGCGCCGGCCTCCGGCGCCGCGGCCGCGTCCCGCGCGATCACGTGCAACTGACCCTGCCGTTCGATGATCTCGAGCGCGAGCGCATATTGGCCGGAATCCGGTTCGCGCAGCGTCTGACCCTCGCGGATGGCGATCCGGTTGCCGAGTGCGGTCAGGGACAGGCTGCCGAGCGCCGCTCCGCCCGGCAGCGCCCGTCGCAGTTCCTTGAGGGTGCGGTTGATTCTCTGCGAGGAAATCCTGGCGGCGCGCAGGGCGCTCGCGGTGCGCAGGATCACGAGATCATGGAAGGAGTAGTGCAGCCGGCCGTCACGGCGCACCGGATGGATGTTGCCGGCGCGCGCTAATGCGCGGACGGTGGAGGCCGGCAATCCAAGCAGCCGCCTGATGTCCTTCGCGTCGTAGACATGCATTTCATCGTCGAGCGGATTTGCGCGAGGCGGCCTGGGCGGGCGCGCGCTTCGGCGCCTTGCGCTCCTTGAGTTCCACGGTCTTCGAGCCGCGCGCATCGATGCTGGCCTTGAGCGCCGCCATCAGATCGATGACATTGCCGCCGCCGGCGGCGGGAGCCTCGGCGAGCGAGATCTCCTGACCCTCGATCTTTCTCTGGATGGCGGCTTCGACCCGCATCTTGTGCTCATCGGTATATTCGCCGGCATCGAAGCGCTTGGCGGCCAGATGCTCGATGAGCTGCTGCGCGAGCTTCAGCTCCGGCTCCGAGACCGGCGCGGGTTCGATTCCGAGATCCTTCAGGCTGCGCACCTCGGCCTGAAAATGCAGCTGATGCATCGCCAGGCCCTCGCCGATGGGGCGGATGACGACGATGTGCTCCTTGCCGCGCGAGATCCAGCGTCCCACGGCGCACTGGCGCGCCTTGCGCAACGCGGTGGCGAGCAGGGTGTAGGGTTTGGCGCCGCCCTTGTCGGGCGCCAGATAATAAGTGCCGTCGAAATACACCGGATCGACGGATTCGAGCGGCACGAACTGCCCGATGTCGATGGCGTGGCTGGTGGCATCCTCCAGGGTCTTCAATTCCTCGGGGCTGAACATCACGTATTGGCCCTTGGCGAATTCATAGCCCTTGACCATTTCGGAGCGCTCCACCACCTGACCATCGTTGACGGCGATGTACTGCTGCTTGACCCGCGAGCCATCCTTCTGGCGCAGCAGGTTGAACGACAGGCGCTCGGAGGAAACCGTGGCCGAATACAGCTTCACGGGGATCGCGACCAGGCCGAAGGAAATGGTCAGCGAGGCGATCGATCGGGGGGGTGTAGCCATGATATGTCCATCCGCTAAAGCTCGGGGCCGAATTGAAATTTCTTATGAATAAACGCGCGCAAGGCCTTTGATTGCCTACGCTTTGGCCTCTAGCCTAGGAACAATGCGCGCAGGTTTCAAGCGATAACACCACGCACCGCGTCGCGGCTGTATATAAACCCAGGGCCGTGGGGCGAACCTCGTGCGCTAGCCTGGGTCGCCATGCGCCAATTGTCGCTCATCGCACTGACTCTGTTGGCAGGACTCGTGCCGGCCGCTTCCGAGCACGCGCGCCGCCTCGCCCTGGTGATCGGCAATGACAGCTATCAGAACGTGCAGCCGCTCAGCAACGCCCGCTCGGATTCGCGGGCGGTCGCGGCCGAACTCAAGGCGGTGGGCTTCGAGGTCACCCTCAAGCAGGATCTGAATCAAAAGCAGATGAAGGCGGCGCTGCGCGACTTCAAGGCGCAGGTTCAGGGCGGCGATGACGTGGTGTTCTATTTTTCGGGCCACGGCGTGCAGTTCGGCGGCACGAATTATCTGATACCGGTCGACATCACGGCGGACAGCGAGGCGCAGGTCGCGGATGATGCGATCCCGCTGCAGCGGGTGCTGGACGATCTGGCCGAACAGAAGGCGCGATTCTCGCTCGCCATCATCGATGCCTGCCGCAGCAACCCGTTCAAGTCGGCCGGCCGCGCGATCGGCGGCCGCGGACTGGTGCCGGTGACTCCCGCCACCGGCCAGATGATCATGTATTCGGCCGGCGCCGGCCAGGCGGCGCTCGACAACCTCGGATCGACCGACCGCAATCCGAACGGCGTGTTCACCCGGGTGCTCATCCAAGCGATGCGCAAGCCCGGCGTACCGGCGGGCAGCCTGCTCAAGGACGTGCAATCCGACGTGGTGGACCTGGCGCACAGCGTGGGCCGCGAGCAGGTGCCGGCCCTGTATGACCAGTCGCTCGGCAAATTCTATTTCCGTCCCGGCGCGCCCGGCGCCGCCGAGGGCGCCGCGGCCGCGGCGCCCATCCATGTGCCCACGGCCGCCGAACTCGACGAGTCGTACTGGCAGGGCATCAAAGGCAGCAGCGACGCCGCGGATTATGCGAGCTACGCCAAGAGCTTCCCGAAGGGGCTGCACCTGGCCGAGGCCGAGATGATGACGCGCAAGCTGACGCGCGTGACGGCTCCGCCGCCGCCTGCGGTCAAACCCGGCGGACCGTATCATGGGTTCTTCACCAGCAATCTGTTTCCGGGACAGGTGTTTGGGGGTACCTGGATCGTCAACAAGGACGGCAGCGTCGATGCCGGCAACGACTTCGGCGATCACAGCCACGGCAGCTTCAACACCTCGGATCCGAACAACATCGTCGGCACGGCGATCAACCATCTCGGCATCTTCGGCGGCATCCAGCGGCGCTATCCCGACGGCTCCACCAGCACGCAGGTGGACTCGCAGGGTCGGCTGATCAACGGCGTGATGACCGGCACCTGGCATGACAAATTCCAGAGCGGCACATTTCAAATGCCGCTGGACGGCGGGCGGTGAGCGCTCAGGCCTGCCAGGGCAGATGGTCGAGATCGAGATTGCCGCCGCTCAGGATGATTCCGATGCGCGTTGCGCGCGGCACGGCTCCGCCGACCATGGCGGCGTAGGCGACCGCTCCCGAGGGCTCGACGATGATCTTCATCACCTGCCAGATGAGCTGCATCGCCTGGATGATCGACTCTTCGGAGACGGTGACGATGTCATCGACGTAGCGCCTGATCTCGGCAAACGGCTTCTCGCCGAGCGAGCTGCGCAGCCCGTCGGCGATGGTTTTGGGATCGACGCTCGGAATGATATGCCCGGCCCTGAACGAGCGCGACGCGTCGTCGGCACCGGCGGGCTCCACGCCGAGGATGCGCACGGACGGTTTCAAGGCCTTGGCGGCGGTCGCGATTCCGCTCAACTGGCCGCCGCCGCCGACGGGACAAAGAATGACATCCAGATCGGGCACCTCCTCGAGCAGCTCGATGGCCGTCGTACCCTGTCCGGCCATCACCTGCAGATCGTCGTACGGATGGATCATGGCGGCGCCGGTTCTCCCGACGAGCTCGCGGGCGGCGCGCTCGCGCGCCTGCAGTGTCGGCTCGCAAAAGATGATCTCGCCGCCGTAGCGGCGCACCGAGGCCTGTTTGGCCCTGGGTGCGTTGTCCGGCATGACGATACGGGCGGGAATGCCGCGCAGCCGCGCGGCGCGCGCCAGGGCCGCGGCGTGGTTGCCGGAGGAATGGGTGGCCACGCCGTTGCGCGCCAGATCGGCGGATAGAGAGAACACGGCATTGGTTGCGCCGCGCGCCTTGAATGCGCCCGTCTTCTGCAGGTTCTCGCACTTGAAAAAGAGCCGCGCCTGCGCCATCGAATCGAGCGTCTCGCTGGTCATGACCGGGGTGCGGTTGATCTTGTCGCGAATGCGCGCGTGTGCCTCGCGGATGAGTTCGAGCGTGAGCGCCGGCCCGCTCATCCGCCCGCCATGCCGGCGCCGCCGCCCCCGCACACGATGCTGACCACCTTGGTGCCGGCCGTCACCGGCACCAGCCCGGCGAGCAGCGCGGCGGTTGACGCCGCGCCGCCGAGTTCGGCGCCGATGAAAAAGCCGTGCCACAGCCAACGCGCGGCCGCCACGATCTGCTCGTCCGTGACGCGCACCATGTGATCGACGTAGCGCTGCGCGAGCTCGAGATCGATCTGTTCGGTCATGGTCGGGGCCAGCGTCGCCGCCCGGGTCTCGATCTTCGGGAGTGTCACCAGGCGTCCGGCTTCGAGGCTGCGCGTCAGGGCATCGGCGCCCACGGGTTCGACGCCGACGATCACGGCCCGGGGGCGCTGCTCCTTGATTGCCGCCGCCACGCCGCCGAGCAGGCCGCCGCCGCCAACCGCCACCACCACCAGATCCACGTCGGGGTGATCCTCGAGAATCTCCAGGCCGACCGTACCCTGACCGGCAATGCCGGCGGGATCCGCGAACGGGTGGATGTACAGGTAGCCGCGTTCCGCCGCGATCTGCCTGGCGCGCGCGTTCGATTCCACGAAGGTCGGCGCCACGATCCCGGCTTCGGCGCCGAGCGCCCGCATGGCCGCGAGTTTCTCCGGCGCCACGTTGGCGGGCAGCGGAATCGACACCGGCAGCCCGAGCTCGTGGCCGACATGGGCCACCGCGATGCCGTGATTGCCGCCCGAGGAAGTCACCAGCCCGCGTGGCGCGACCTCAAGGCCCAACACCTTGTTGAAGGCGCCGCGCGGCTTGAACGAGCCGGTCACCTGCAGGAATTCGAGCTTCAGGTACAGATCGTGCGGCAAGCCCGCAACCGTCATCCGCGGCACCTGCCAGGTCGGCGTGCGGCGCACCCGGCCGCGGATGCGATCGGCGGCCGCGCGGATGTCTGCGAGCGTGATCGGTGGATGGCGCTCAGCCATCGATGATGTTCGTGCAATTGCCGAAATGACAATCGATCAACCGGTCCACGATACCGCTTCCCAATCCGGTGACCAGCAGTCCGACCAGCAGCGCGAGGGCAATCGACGCAGCCGATTCGCCATGACGGCGTAAACGGAACACGGCCACACAGACGAAGGCCAGCGGCGGCAGCAACAGGATGTAAAAGGCGAGGGCGGTGCGCCGGCGCGGATCGAGCGCCACGTCGCTCAGCCAGGTGGCGAGCGCGCCCAGTGCAATCGCGAACACAATCGCGGCGATGGTCTCAAAGAGCAATCGAGTCCCGCCAGATTCATCCGATGAACTCATGAAATCTCCCGGCGCGCATGCGACCCGGCGCGCATGCGACGGCTTCAAACGCCGCCTATGACCCGCTCGACGGTCTCCCGGAATGATGCCTCATCCAAGGAGCAAATGCCGACCCACGCGGCTTCGATCATCTCGGCCTGATCTATGGTGATATCGAACACGGTAAAACACGCGACGAGATTACCGTCGCTTTCGACAAAGCGCGCGGTCCGAGACGCGTCTTCATAGGCCCGCGTGGAAGTTCGGTTACCGGCCGTCAGCACTTTGGCAAGTTCCCCGCCATTGGGAATCGGCCACAGGAACTTCGCCAGATCCGCATCGTCGTCGAGGTGCGCCATCGTCGCCGTGACTACCGCCATTGGCATCTTTCCCTGTGCATGATTTGGCTAACGCCTGATCAACGGATCCGGGGCCGGTTTGGCCCATTGCGTTTCGATCCGGATGACCACAAACGCACCGAGGAAGGCAAACGCCACCGTGCTGCCGCCGATGAGATAGAAAAACGTGACGTCCCCCGGCCGGAATTGATCGGCAGGAGGCCAGGTGTTCAATGCAAAGACGGCGACTGCCGGTAACGCCGCCACCGCCGCGTTGACCATCCAGCGACTGAGCCGGTCGAGCCGTCCGAATGACGGCATGCAGGACAGCAGGAGGTAACCGAGGCCCCCCGACAGCCCGACGTACAGTCCGGCACGCAAGAACACCGCATGACCGTGGTTCTCATCGATCGAGCTGACGACGAATCCCATGCAGACGGCCGCGATCAACCACAGTATCGAGAGCACGATGCGCTTGCGAAAAGGTAACGGCATTTCAGGGTTGCATACTTCGGTTCATCGACACTAGACCCATTGCGGGCCGACGGCCAGTCAAATCATGGGTGCGGCGCCGCCAGAGGAATCACCTGGATGGCGGTGCTCGGTCCGGCGGATATGGTCGTACCAGTGGGGTCGGGAATGAAACGCATGGGTACGCGCATCGATTGGGTGCACGAGGCGAGCGTCCAGATCTCCCGCCACGCGGGCCCCTTGCTGCCCGGCAGGGCGGTATTCTCCTGGTCCAGAAATTCGGTATCTGCAACGTAGCCAATCTGGCAGTTCGCCTCGCGACCCCCGGGCACGGTGCCGAGGGCTTGGACGGCGTACTTGACGGCATCCTTTTGCAGCGTGGCATCGGCATGCGTGGTGCCCGGAAGCAGAGGCATGACCTTCAGGTCGTCGGGTCCGCCGGCCAATATCAGGACATTCAGCACGCGTTTGATCCCGCAGCCCTGCTCATCGACAACCTGTCTGAATGCCCCGGAAACCATCTGCCCCGTACCCTCGAAATTGACGGGTGCATGGGCGATGAAGGTCTTGCGGGCGCTGTATTGCGCCTCCGGACAGGGGTTTTGGAGAACCACGGTGGAACGCCCGGCGGCGCTCAACACGTGCTGCTGCAACACCGGATCGCTCATGAATTTCATCCACGCGGCCTGGTCATCCGCGCGCACCGACCGTGTCGCCAGAAACGCCATTCCCAACCCGAAGGCAATTCCGGTCATCGCCTGATTCGCCATGATTCCCCTCAAGTTCCGTGCAACGGATTGCGCAACAGGAGCCTGTTGCCGCGGTACTCGCACCGCGAACTGCGCTCCCGCCTCGCGCGGACTTTCGCAGTCCCGCCGTCGGCATTATCATGAATTCGTCCTTCACCGCACAGCCCGGCGCATCGCCGCCATCGACGGAGAACCCGCATCGACACGGAGAATCCAGGGACGTGACTCTGCGCCGCGCCTGGTTGGTTGCCGCCGGACTGGGCCAGGCGCTCGTGCTGTCGGCGCTCACGGGTCGCGCCGAGGATCTGCCCCGCATCGTCGGCGGATACCAGGCGCCGCCCGGCAGTGCGCCCTGGCAGGTGGAGATTTATTCCACGTATGTGTATACGCCGCAGGAGATCGCCGACGATGACAAGGCGACCGAAAACAAGCGCTTTCTGCGGGACCGGGCCGGCTGGGAGGTTCACCATATGTGCGGCGGGGCGTACATCGGCAATGATTGGATCGTGACGGCGGCCCATTGCGTGGTGCTGCACGTCGCGGGCGACGACGTGCGCCAACTGCGCCGCGTGCGGGTCGGAACCCAGGATTTGACCACCGGAGGCACGACGTATCGCATCGAACGCGTGGTGATCCACAAGGACTACGACGATGCCCGGCATCGGCACGACATTGCGCTGGTGCACATTGCCCCGGACGGCGAAACGGATCTGCAGGCCGCCCGGCGCATGCAGCCCATTCGACTGCTCGACGAGCAGCGCGGCGACCGCAAACTCGAGCCCGCCGACGAGGTGTCGGTGACCGGCTGGGGTTGGACCAGCGTGCGCGACGAGAAGTCGCCGCGCCTGTTCGGCCGCGACGGCCGGCTGATGCACGGCTCCGTGGCGCTGCTCGAGGTCGACTTGCAGGTGTATTCCCCGTCGGTGTGCGAGCTCATCCCGGAGTATCGCGGCATGGCCGGCATGATTTGCGCCGGGTCGGACTCGCCGCTGGAGTCGCATGACACCTGCCAGGGCGACAGCGGCGGCCCGCTCACGCGCGCCAATGGTTCCCACGAGCGCGTGCTGGTGGGCGTCGTGTCCTGGGGCATCGGCTGCGGGCTTCAGGGCGTACCGGGCATGTACACCGATCTGACGGACGCAGGCCACCGTGAATGGATCAAAGCCGCTCAATCCGCGCCGCCCGGACAGGTCAGCTTCAGGTAGTCAGGTCGGGCTAGCCGGCGCGGACTAGCGGTCGGGACTGCCGCGATCGGGACTGCCGCGATCCGGGCTGCCGCGATCCGGGCTGCCGCGATCCGGGCTGCCGCGATCGGGACTGCCGCGATCCGGGCTGCCGCGATCCGGGCTGCCGCGATCGGGGCTGCCGCGGTCGGGTTCGGCCGGCAGGGCGCTTTGCGCGGGCGGCGGCGGGGCCCTCGAGCACCCCAAGGCCAGAGTGGACATCACGCAGGCCGCTGCCAGCATCCAGTTGCGCATGAGGTACTCCGTTCGTTTCCCGGGGGAGCCTACGCGAAACCCAAGTCCTGTAGCAAACGCAAAAACTCCGCATCCATCCTCAGTGGATCGAGCAGCGGGTCGTTGCGCACCAGGATCAGGCCGGAATCGAAGTCCGCGCGCGCCTCACGCAGCGCCGCCAGGGCCTTATCGCGGTCGCCCCACTGCGCATACACCTCGGCCTGTTGATAAAGGGAATTGTCGCCGTGTTCCTGCACCAGACGCGCGAGAGCAGCCTGCGCTTCGGCTGGGTTGCCCTGCCGCTGCGCAACAATCGCGATGCCGGGCAGGCCGAACAGGCTGCTCGGTTCGGCGGCGAAGGATTTTCCGGCCGCATCGATTTTCCCCAGCAGCAACTGGCTCGCGCCGATGGCAGCCCAGGCGGAACTGAGTTTGGGATTGAGGGCGAGGGCGCGCTGCACCGGCGGAATGGACTCGCTGTAACGGCGAGCAGCGTACTCGACCGCACCCACCGACCAAAAGACCCGGGCGTTCAACGGATCGAGGGCGGTTGCGCGGGTGATCGCCGCGCGCGCGTCATCGAAGCGGCCGGTTCGTGCGCAATACAGAGCAAAGCGATTCAGCACGTCGGCGTCGCCGGCGCCGAGCTCCTTCGATCGATCGTAGGGTTGGCGCGCGTTCCTGACCTCAAGCCGGCTGAACAGGGCAAACCCCAATGCCGATTGGGCATCGGCCAATTCCGGCGCGAGCGTCACCGCGCGGTTCGCGGCGACGACGGCCTCGTCATACAGCGCGCGGCGCGTGTCGCCCTGGGCATAGACGTTCGCGAGCGTTGCCAGGCTGCGCGAACGCGCCGCATGTGCCGCGCCGTAGTTCGGATCGGCACCGATCGCGGCATCGAACAGCGCCAGCGCCGCCCGGTCGCTCTTCTCGTCGATTCCCAGCGAAAACAGGTCCTTGCCGCGCAGATAGCTGTCGTAGGCGGCGGCATTGGTGGTGCCGCCGACCCGCGTTGGACCGTTCCGGCCGGGCGCGGGTGTCGACGCTGTGACTGCGGAGAAGATCGCCCCGGCGACGGCACCGGCGATTTCGCTTTGTACCGCAAACACGTCGGCGATCGGCCGCTCGAAGGTTTGAGACCAGCGGTCGAACCCTGAGCGGCCCTCGATCAATTCAGCGACCACACGCACCGTGTCGCCGGAACGGCGCACGTTGCCGTCCAGCAGGTACGATACGCCGAGCTTGCTGGAAATGGATTTTGCGTCCTCGGTGCGGTCGCGAAACACATTCGAGGAGGCCTGTGCCGCCACTTGCAGCTGCGCATTGCGGGCGAGTTCGGCGCGCACCTCGGCGGAAAGTCCGTCGGAAAAATACGCCTGGTCGGGATCGCCGCTGATGTTGCGAAACGGCAGCACGGCGATGCTGCCGGCCGGGGGGCGGCCCGCGCCCAGCATGCCGCTTTTCCACGCCGCCAGGCCGCCTGCGATGACGGCGAGCGTTGCGCCGCCGCCGAGCAGCACCCGGCGGTTCAGGCCGGGGGACTTTGCCGGGGCTGCATCCGCGAGCGGCGTTGCCGCATGCAGCGCCGACACGGCGCGGATCAGATTCTGCATTTCGGGGGAATCCGTGCGCGCCTTGGCGTGCGACAGGTCGATGACGTGGAACTGGCGAAAGCCCAGTGGCGGCTCGCAGCCGTCGATGCTCAGGGGCACGAGACAGTGCCGGTCCCGGCCGCGCGCCGCCTCATCCTGAACCCAGCCGGATACCACCGAGTTTTGCGACCACAACACCACCACCGCCTTGGCGCCTTCCAAGGCGGTCTCGATGATCCGCGAGAATCGTTCACCGCCGCCCAGTTTGCCATCCCACCAAACGGAGAAACCGGCCTGTTCGAGAACCTGGATGATCGGGCGGGCGCGCTTCTCATCCTCGTGCGAATAGCTCAGGAAGACGGTGTCCGGCGTCGGCCCGGCGGCCTTGGGCGCATCCTCCGGCCTCTTGTCCAACGCTGCCTCCGGTTCGATCCAGTGCGAAGTGTAAAGCATTCGCATCGGCCTGCATCCATTACGGGACCGAGGCCGCACCTCAGGCAGCGGCGGCCCGTTGTGGCAGCCGTGCATGCTATGGTCTGACATCGCCATCGGGGGGATCCATGCGCCACACGCTTCAACGCCCATACCGCGCCGCAATGACGGTCCTGGCCGCCCTGACCCTGGCCGCGGCGGCGACTACGGTGCGGGCGGAGTCCTACAGCTACCAGGGACAGGTGCAATTCAAGGTCAATCCCAAGGATCCCTGTGCCCCGGCGTATAACGAGGCTTCCTACACGATCACCATCTACGGCCGCGACGACTCTGCGCAGGCGCGCATCGAGGGCTACCTGGACGGCGAGAAAATCGTGCACGCGCATTTCGGCGGCAACAATCTCGGTCGCCTGTCGATCCTCTATCCGGGCGAGACCAGCCCGAGCCACAGCCTGAGCCTGCGCCCGGCCGGCAATGGCGCCTTCGTCGGAGAACTGGATTCGCAGACCATCGTGGCCGCACTGGTCGGCTGCAAATTCCAGAAGGCGAGCATCAGTTTCTCGAAAACCGCGAGCCACACACCGCAACCCCTGGACCAGGCGGCGAAGCTGTTCGACATGGACACCCGGTCCGTGCAGGCCTACCTGCAGGCCGTGCAGGGCAAGGTCAAAGAGTCGTTGCCCGTGCTGCAGGAGGGCCTGAACGTCAAGGAAAGGCTGCTCGCGCCGGCCAGCCCGCAGCTGCTGCCCTACTATTACTTCGTGGGCGTGGTGCACTTTCTCGAGGGCACCATCCCGGCGGCCTTGCCGCTGGATCGCAAGGCCGCGGCGGTTTGCGAGGCGGCTTACGGGCCCGAGAGCGTGTGCTCGGCCTTGATGCTGACGGCATTGGGCCAGGCGCTGGTGACCATTGGCAATTATGCCGAGGCGGACACCACGCTGCGCCGGGCGCAGGACATCTGCGACAAGCTGTGCGATCCGGAGGCCAGGTTTCGGGGCACGCTGCTGCGTTCCTCCGGAGACGTCCAGCTGTATACCGGCCACTATGCCGACGCCGAGGCCACCTACAACCAGGCCCTGGCATTCGACAAGAGGGTCTTCGGACCGAAAAGCTCCGAGGTCAGCACGCTTCTGAACGACCTGGGCGGTCTGTACGGACTGACGGGCCAGTACCCGAAGGCAGAAGCCTCGTTGCGCCAGGGGTTGTCGATCGACGAGAAGCTGATCGGCCCCGACAGTCCCATGATCATCGCCAACACCATTTCACTCGCCCGGATCCTGCATAGCATGGGCCGCGATGCGGAGGCGGAAACACAGGCGCGTCGCGGCCTGGCGGCGGTCCAGAAATACCTGGGTCCCGAACGCCCCGATCATCCGGCGGTGAGCCTTGCCATGCTGACCCTCGCGGAAATTTTGCGCGCGGAAGCACGCTACGGCGAGGCCGAACCGTTGTACCGGCAGGCGCTGGCGAACATCCAGAAATATCTCGGGCCGGACAGCCCCGGCGTCGCCGGAGTCTCCACGCGCCTCGCCATGTTGCTGCGGGCAACGGGACGAAATGCCGAGGCGCTGACGCTGCTGAAGAGCGCCTATCGCATCACCCACATCTCTGAAAACCCGGTGCTGGCGTGGCAGGTGCCGGGTCAGCTGATGCAGTTCTACGCCGCCGACAAGCCGGCCAACCCCGCCGTCGCCATTTTCTACGGCAAGGAAGCGGTGAACAGGCTGCAGAGCCTGCGCGGCAATCTGGCCGGTTCCGGCCCCGACGCCGAAAAGGCGTTCGTGAGCGCCGCCGAGGTCAGTGCCGTGTACCGCACGCTCGCCGACCTGCTCATATCCCAGGGCAGGCTCTCGGAAGCCCAGCAGGTGCTCGCGATGATCAAGGAGCAGGAGTACTACAACTTCACCGAGCGCGGCGCCGACCAGGGCCCCAAGACGGTCGCCAGCATGAATGCGCGCGAAAAGGAACTCGATGACCTGAGCGCCAAGGAAATCAGCGTGGGCAAGGAATACGGGGCGCTGCAGGAGAAGCTGCGCAAGGACGGCAAGCTCGGCAGCGCGGATCGCAAGCGCCTGGAAGACCTGCGCGGCCAGATGGACAAGGCGCAGGCCAGCTTCGATGTGAAGGCCGCCGCGGTCGCGAAGAGTTCGGCCGACCCCGAGGCGCAGAAGCGGCGGGGCCAGGAGATCAACGACTTCAGCCGCGCGTTTCAGGGAACCCTCAAGGAGATGGGGCATGACGCGGTGCTCGCCCAGTACTTCATCGAGGACGACCGCGTCGCGATTCTTCTGACCACGCCGAATGCGGTGGTGGTGCGCGAGTCGACCGTCAAGCGACAGGATCTGATCGACCAGATCCGCGCCTTCCGCAAAACGCTGAGCAACCCCTCCCAGGACCCGCTGCCCCAGTCGCAGGCGCTGTACCGCGTGCTGGTGGAGCCGATCGCGGCGGATCTGCGCACGGCCGGCGCCAAGACGCTCATGCTCTCGCTGGATGACATGCTGCGCTATCTGCCGTTTGCGGCGCTCAACGACGGCAAGGGCTACTTGATCGAAAATCTGTCGCTGGTCATGGTGACCGAGGCGGTGCGCGACAAACTTGCCCGGCAATCGAATGCCGACTGGCGGGTGTGGGGCATGGGGGTGACCAAGGGCGGCAAGAACTATGAGGCGCTGCCCTATGTGGGCGATGAGCTGAACGGCATCGCCGGGAACAAGGGCATCTTGTCCGGCAAGGTGATGCTCGACAAGGAATTCACGGAGAGTTCGCTGCGCGACGGCCTGGACCAGTCCTATCCCATCATCCACATCGCCAGTCATTTCCAGTTCACCTCCGGCAGCATGAACGATTCGTTCCTGCTGCTCGGCGATGGCAGCACCATGACGCTTTCGCAGATCAAGACCAAATTGAATTTCAACGGCGTGGAGCTGCTGACGCTTTCGGCCTGCGAGACCGCGGTGGGCGATGCCGGTTCGGACTCCAGCGGCGTCGAGGTCGAAGGCCTGGGTGCACTCGCCCAGGAAGCCGGTGCCAAGGCCGTGCTCGCGACGCTCTGGCCGGTGGCTGACGGCAGCACGGCGCTGCTGATGCATGCACTGTACAAGGCGCACAAGGATGATCACCTCGACAAGGCCGAGGCGCTGCGCAGCGCGCAGCTGGCGCTGCTGCACGGCACGGTGCAGGCCGAGGACGGCAAGGCGCGGCGCGGCCTGTCGCGCATGAGCAGCGCCCAGGGCGGCAATTTCAAGCCGGATCCGAATGCGCCCTTCGCGCATCCTTTTTATTGGGCGCCCTTCATTCTCATGGGCAACTGGCTGTAGCCGGCGCAACCGGCCTGGCCATAGCCGTCGCAACCGACCTAAGATACCCGGGGGGTGGCGCCATGGGTCTCTTGAAGATCGTGTCGGGCGGACAGACCGGGGTGGATCGGGGCGCATTGGATGCGGCACTGGCGGCCGGATTTCCCTGCGGGGGCTGGTGTCCGCCGGATCGGGCGGCCGAGGGCGGCCCCATCCCCGATCGCTATCCCATGCAATTGCTCGCCGCCGGCGGCCACCGGCTACGCGCCCGACAGAACGTCATCGACAGCGACGGCACCGCCATCCTGTTCAATGAATCGCTGTCCGGCGGCACCAAGCTCACGCGCGATATGTGCATCAGCGAAAAGAAGCCGTTCATCGTGCTCGACGCAAAGCAGATTGATACCATCCGGGCGGCGAAGGTGATCCGGCGGTTCGTCGAGGAGAACGAGATCCAGGTGTTGAACGTGGCGGGGCCGCGGCCGAGCGGTTGGGCGGACGGCCATGCGTTCGCATTGGCTGTGCTGGAGGGCGTATTGCAGAGCGCGTGACAGGCAACGCCATCGGGGCGCTGTGCGCCGCAGCCGTGTTGTCGGCGTGCACCGATTTGAGCGGTGCGGCGCGCGACGCGCGGCAGGCGGCGAGCCTCGAGGGACAACGGCAATACGGCGAAGCCGTCCCGGCCCGGCAACGGGTCGTCGACCAGATCGAAGCCCGCGAGGGGCCCGATTCTCCGCTGCTGGCGGTGGCGCTGAGCAATCTCGCCGGCGATCAGCTCTATCTCAGCCAGACCGGCCGGATGTTCGAGCACAAGGACACGCACGAGGGCTTCGCCGCGGCCGCATCGAATGCGCAGCGTGCGCTTGGAATCTATGAACGGGCGTACGGCGCTTCGGATCCGCGCGCGGCCGGATCGTTGCGCCAATTGGGCGTGATCGCCCGTTTCCAGGATCAGCCGCAGGATGCCGGGCGCCTGTTCGGCCGCGCGCTCGCGCTGGTCGAAACGGCCTATGGGCCGGCCGACCCGCGGGTGGCGGACATCCTGTGGGAGATTGCGGAACTCGATGAAAGTACCATGCACTTTGCCGAGGAAGAGTCCGTGCTGCGCAGGGAACTCGCCATACGCGAACGATCGGCGTCGCCGGATTCCTTGCGGGTGGCGCAAAGCCTCGAACACCTCGAGCTTTTCGAGGTCAACCGGCTCGGCCGCTACGATCTTGCGGAGCAATATGCCGAACGCACCCTCGCGATCCGGGAAAAAATTCTGCCGCCCGCGGATTCCGCGATCGGCGAAAGCCTGCTCGGACTCGCAGTGATCTATCAGCGCCAGAATCGACCGGCTGAGGCCGTGCCGTTGCTCGCCCGCGCGATTGAGATCAAGGGGAAGACTTTTGGCACGGACTCGAAGGAGGTGGCCATTGCCCTCGGCCAGCTGGCGGGAGTTTACCGCGCCCTGGACCGCGGCGCCGATGAGCGTGCGACCTTGCTGCGGATCCTCGACATCGATCGCCGCGTCTTTGGCGATCAGGATCCGGACGTCGCCTTCGCGATGACCGCCATTGGTGATTTGGACCGATTTGAAGGGCACCTCGACGCCGCGGCTGCCGTTCTCGGCGAGGCCCTCGAGATCGCCGGCAGGGAGCGACCCGGACGGAGTGCGTCAACGGCGGGCGTGCAACTGGCCCTGGCCAAGCTGTACCTGGCCGAGCACCGCTATCGCGATGCCGAACTCGCGGCCGCTCAGGCGCGCGATTTCTACGCCATCGGCTCCGCCAGCGCGTTCCCGGACCTGATCGTCGCTCATGCCATCCTGGCCAAGGCGCTGCGGGGCGAGGAGCGCGCCGCGGACGCGCTGATCGAATCCAATGCGGCCGTGGGCGGGCTGCGCGAGCGCACGCGGGCACAATACGCCAGCCGTTCGAGCGGCGCATTGAGCGAGCGACGCGGCGCGCGCGACATGTTTCTCGATTACGTCGAGATGGCCAGCACCGTCGCGCGAGACGATCCGGAGCGCCGCCAGACGCTCGAAGCGGACAGCTACACCGTGGCCCAGCTGGCGCAGGCCTCGAGCACGGCGGAGGCGATCGCGGGCATGGCCGCGCGCTTTGCAGCGGCCGACGACGCTCTGGCGGCTGCCATCCGGCAGCGACAGGACGCGGCGGCGCGCTGGCGGCAGGTCGACGGACTGCTGGTGCAGGCCGCGGCCGCGCCGCCGCCGCAGCGCGACGCCGCCCATGAAAATTCCCTGCGGGCGGAGCTCATGGCGCTCGATCAGGAACTGGATGCCATCGACCGGCGCATCGCGACCGGCTATCCGAAATATGCCGAAATCGCCAACCCGGAACCGGTCTCGCCGGCGGCTACGCAGAAACTGCTGCGGCCCGGGGAGGCGTTGCTGGCTTACATGGTGGGCGAACGGGAAACCTTCGTCTGGGCCCTCACCACATCGCGTACGCTGATGTTTCGCGCGCCCATCGGCCGCGAGGAGCTCAACCGGGCGGTGGCTGGACTCCGGCATGCGCTCGACCCCTCACAGCTCGACATCGCGACTGCGTTCGACATTCCGCCCTTCGACGTGAACGCAGCCTGGCGGTTGTATCAGGCGATCTTCGCCCCGGCGGAGGCCGTCCTCGATGGCGCGCATATGGTGTTCATCGTGCCCGACGCCGGGCTGCAAAGTCTGCCCTTCGGGGTGTTGGTGACCGCGAAGCCGCCGCCGATCAGGGAGTTTGCGGATTACCGATCCGTGAACTGGCTGGCGCGCCGCTACGCAACCACGGTGCTACCCTCGGTCTCGTCCCTCGGGGTGCTGCGCACGTTCACGAGTTCGAGCCCGGGCACGCGCCCCTTTCTCGGCATCGGCGATCCCACGCTCGGGGGCGGCCCCGGAGCGGCGCGCGGCGTGCCGCGGGTGGTGCTGTTTCGCGGCGGCACCGCCGACGTCGATTCAGTACGCAGCCTTCCGGAACTGCCGGAGACCGCGGACGAATTGCGCGCGATCGGCGAGCAGCTGGGGGCGGCTCCGACGGATCTGGTGCTGCGCGACGGCGCCCGCAAGCCGGCCGTGATGAAGCTCGAATTCGCGGGCTACCGGGTCGTTGCCTTCGCCACTCACGGCCTCGTTGCCGGGGACATCAACGGTCTCGCGGAACCAGCCCTGGTGCTCACCCCGCCGCCGCTGCAGGCAGGCCCGGATGACGATGGACTGCTCAAGGCCTCGGACGTGAGCCAACTGGTGTTCAATGCCGATTGGGTGGTGCTATCCGCGTGCAACACGGCGGCCGGCGATGGCTCGCCCGCCGCCGAGGGGCTGTCGGGACTCGCCAAGGCCTTCTTCTTTGCCGGCAGCCGTGCGCTGCTGGTGTCACACTGGCCGGTGTTCTCGGATGCGACGGTGAAATTGACCACGCGGACCTTTGCGGAGCTGGTCAAGACGCCGACCCTGCCGCGAGCGGTGGCGCTGCAACGTGCGAGCGCCGCCCTGCGCGAGGATCGTTCGGAGACCTATTTCGCGCATCCGATGCTCTGGGCGCCCTTCGTGGTGGTGGGCGAAGGCGGTGCGCCGTGATCTGCCGGGCGACGACCCATGTCCTTTGACGTCATCGGCGACCTGCATGGCCGGCACCGCAAGCTGGTGCGGCCATGCTGAGCTACGTCTACTTCGGCACCAACGACCTCAGGCGGGCCATCGCGTTCTACGACGCCGTCCTGACGCCGCTCGGCATGCAGCGCTGCATTACGGGCGATCCGGCCTGGGACCGGGTGTCGGCCGGCTGGGGAATTTACGAGGATGACGGCGCACGTGAACTCGCGTTCTGGATCGGCACGCCCTTTGATCAGCGGGCGGCCGCGCCCGGCAACGGCAATATGGCCGCCTTCAGAGCACGCACGTGGCAGCAGGTGGAGCAGTTTCACTCGACGGCCATGGCCCATGGGGGTGCCAGCGAGGGTGCACCCGGCCTGAGGTTGCAATATTCGGCCGATTTTTATGCCGCGTATGTACGCGATCCCGACGGCAACAAGCTGGCGGTGGTGTGTCGCGGGATCACGAATGCCGGATGAGGATGGGATTCATTGCGGAGGTGCCATGCAGGATGAAGCCGAAATCACGATCAGCGGGGTCAAACTCTCCAGCGCGGAGTCGATGACCATCCGCGTGGCCATCGACACCCTGGCGAACGTGCTGGCCGAAGGGCTCGAGGATCCGGAGTCGCGGGCGATGGTCGATCGCTACGCGGCGTCGCTCAGCCGGATCCAGGCCCTGCTGGAAACTCGCGAAGCGCGCAAGCAGTGACGAAATGCCGGATCGATCGGATCAGGCGAAGATGTTGAGCAGGGTGCCGAGCATCTGGTTCGAGGTGTTGAGCACCGCGGCGCCGGCTTCGGACAGGATGAGCGACTGGCTCGCGGCCAGCAGCGGGCTGGTCAGATCCTGATTGTCGGGATTCGCGATCTGTTGGGCGCTTTGGCTCAGCTGCTGGCTGCTGTTTGCGAGCGCGGTGAGCGCACTGCCCTGCGCACTCGAGAGGCCGCCCAGCGAAACAACGTTCATGGGACTCATCCCGGGCTTATCGGCAGCGCCCGGCGGGACTTTAGCCTTGCTGCTGATGACAAATCAGGTGTGCGCAGCCGTGATTCACCGACTACAGGCGTGCGTGCGGTTTTGCCGCTCGAGCCAGGCTGACAGCGGGGCAAAATAGTCGATGATGGCACCGGCGTCGATGTCGTGCTCGCCGCTGAACGCCGCCAGGGCCTGCGGCCAGGGCTTCGATTGTCCGAGTTTCAGCATGGCCTGAAACCTCGCACCCACCTCCCGGTTGCGATAGATGCTGCAGCGGTTGAGCGGACCCTGCCAACCGGCGAGCCGGCAAGCCGCCCGATAGAACTGAAACTCGTAGATATCCGCCAGGAAATAGCGCGCGTAGGGCGTGTTGTTGGCAATGTGAAATTTCGCGCCTGGATCGAACGCATCGGCGGGCCTCGGGCCCGGGGGCATGAGGCGTTGATATTTGTCGACCAATTCCCACCAGGCGTCATTGTAGCGTGCCGGCGTGATCTGCCCGGAGAACACGCCCCAGCGCCACTTGTCGACGATGATGGCGAAGGCAACGATGGGCACCTTGTCCAGGGCCATGCGCAGCAGATAGGGAATGTCCGCCTCGGGGCCCGGCACCCGGTCGATCAAACCCAGCTCCTTCAAATAATCCGGCGTCAGGGCGTTGAGCGCTGCGAAATCACCGATCGCCTCATCGAAGCCGTCGTTCGCGGGGTTCTCGAACAGAAAGGGCTGATCCGAATAGGCTCGCTGGTACATGTTGTGGCCGAGTTCGTGATGCGCGGTGTAGAAGTCGTCCGCCGTGACCGTGAAACAGGCCTTGACGCGCAGATCCTGCCTGCCGTCGACATCCCAGGCGGAGGCGTGACAGATGACTTCGCGATCCCGCGGCCGGGTGATCATCGAACGCTGCCAGAAGGTCGCCGGTTCCGGCGCGAAGCCGATGGACTGATACCAGTCGTCGGCGGTGTGGACGATCTTGGCGGCGTCATAGCCGTGCGCCACCAGCGCCGCCGTCAGGTCATATCCCATCGACGCGTTGCGCGGCGCCACGATGTCGTAGATGTTCCCCCAGGACTGGCTCCACATGTTGCCGAGCAGATCCGCCCGGATGGGACCCGCGGCGGGTTGCACGGCGGGGCCGTATTTCTCATTCAGGCGGGCGCGAACGTAGCAGTGCAATTTGGCGTACAGCGGCTCGACCTGCGACCAGAGCGAATCGGTCTTCGCGGCGAATTGCTGCGGCGGCATGTCGTACCAGGAGCGCCACAGGGTGCCGGTGTCGGCATAGCCGAGCTCGCGCGATCCCTCGTTGGCCAATTCGACCAGGCGTGCGTAATCGCCCTTCATCTGCGGCGCCGAGACGGCGCGCCAGCCCTCCCACAAGGTGCGCGTCTCCTGCGGATCGCGCGAGGTCCGCAGGATATCCTCCATGTCATCCAAGGTGAGCAGCCGGCCCGAGTAGCTGAATTTTGCGGTTGAATAATCGGTATCGAGCCGCGCCGCGATATCGGCCAGTGCCTGCGAGGCGCCGGGCCGCGAAGAAGCCGGCAGCACCAGCGACTGCTTGAGCAGGTACAGCTTGCGGGCGCTCACCTCATCGAGCTTCAGGTGATCGAAGCGGGCGGCCTCCTTGGCATAGCGCACCGTCAGATCAGTGGCTTGCGCATTTGCCTTGGCGAGCAGCCAGTTGGTATCGCTGGTGATGTCGGTGGCCTGCACCCAGGCCGCGCGGTTCAGATACTCGTTTTCCCGGTCAAGCGCCGCTTCGGCCCCGGCAAGGAAATCGGCGGCATCGGCCGCGGTGGGCTCGGCAGCCGCCGGCGCGGCCGCGCCGGCGCCCCGCATGAGCAGCGCTGCGAGGAGGCCCACGGCGGTCAGCCAGGGACGGCACCCAGGGGCCCGCGACGCGGCATTCTTGCGGATCATGACGCCAAGCCTATCGAGCATGACGCCAAGCGTATCGTGGCAGGGCCCCGACCGGGAAGCACCCCGGCGCTTGAAAATGCCGTCCGCAGCCGGCATATCTCGAGCCAGCGGCGCGGCTCAGTGAGGCAAGGCAATGACGGATCCTTCTGATGCGGACAAGATTCATGTGGTGTGCGTCGGCTGCGGCCAAAAGGCGCGCTTCGCGCGGATCCGGCTCGGCGAGGAGCCGAAATGCCCGGCATGCCATCGGCCGCTGTTGCCGGGCACGCCGGTGGCCTTGAATGAGGCGAGCTTCGAGAGGTTCCTCACGTCCAACGATCTGCCGGTCCTGATCGATTTCTGGGCCCCCTGGTGCGGACCCTGCAAGAACTTCGCACCGGTGGTGGGCCAGGTGGCGGCGGATCTGCGGCGGACCGTGCTGGTTGGCAAGGTCGACACCGAGGCCGTGCCGGCGCTGGGGGCGAGATTCAACATCCGCAGCATTCCGACGCTGGTGTTGTTTCGCGGGGGCCGCGAGATCGCCAGACAGTCCGGAGCGCTGCCGAATTCGGCGCTGCTCGCGTGGCTGCGCGAGCACGGAGTGCGCGGCGAAGCGGCCTGATTTTGGTTTTTCCCGCGGGTCCGTTGTAGATTAGCGTCATGCGGACCTGGATAATGGTTGCGGCCGTCGCCGGCGTCATGTGCACCTCGATCGCTGCGGCGGATGACTCGGGGCGCACCTACATCGACCCTCCGGCGTCGCCCGCTGGGGTGTCCGCGCCCTTCAGCGAGGCGGTCGTGGCGGGTGACACGCTGTATGTCGCCGGCCATATCGCCCTCGATCCAACAACCCACAAGGCATTCGAGGCCACGGATTCGGAAGCGCGTGCTGTCATGGACGCCGTCAAGCACAGCATCGAGTCGGCCGGATTCACCATGGACGATCTGGTCTCGGTGACGGTGTATTGCACGGATCTGCAGCTCTTCGATTCATTCAACGCCATCTACCGGGGCTATTTTCACGGCCATTACCCGGCGCGCGCCTTCATCGGCGTCGCCGCCCTGTTGCGCGGCGCGCACTTCGAGGTTGCGGGCATCGCCACCAAACCACGTCACCACCGATAGTCCACCCGGGACGGGTGCGCGGGCTGGCCAGGTCCGGCAAGAGCGATCCGCCGCCTGTGCAAGAGCGCTGCGCGGCGCCGGCGCCCGATGTCTAGACCAGCGAACCGCTGAACAGCGCCAACTGACGGCTCCAGGCCTTCTCCGCCTGGTCGTGGTTGTAGACCTGCGCGTCCGGCGGGCACCAGCCATGCTGGGTACCGGCATACACCTCGACTTCCGCCGGCAGATTGGCTGCGGCGAACGCGTCGCGCAGCACCGTCTTTGATTGCGGCTCTTTCTTGTCGTCGCTTTCGGCGATCGCGATGAGCGCGTGCGCCTTGATCTTCGGGATCAACAGATGCGGGCTGTCCGGCTTGTCGGTGACCAGGCCGCCGCCGTGGAACGTGGCGGCGGCGCCGATGCGGTCCGGGAATTCGGCCGCGGTGCGCATCACGAACGGACCGCCCATGCAGTACCCCGTGGTGGCCAGCTTGCGCCGCCGGTCGACCGCGGGCTGGCTGTCTAAAAACGCGACGAATGCCCTGGCGTCGATCACTGCGGTGGCGGGAGTCAGCGTGCCCGCCAGGCTCATCAGCGCCTGCCGTGTCGGCGGATCGTTGAAATCCGGATGATCCGGTGCCGTCGGTGCACGCCGGGTCCGATAAAAGGGATTGATCACCAGCACCGAATAGCCCGACTCGGACAGCCGCAGTGCCATTTCCTTGAATGCCGGACGCAGGCCGAAAATATCGGGCCACACCAGCACACCCGGGTGTACGCCGCCGGGCGGATGCACGAAGTAGGCATCGGCCACACCGTCCGGTGTCTTGATGTTCACATCCGCGCCGCGGATCAATCCGGCACTCGCCAACCCCGGCCAGGCCGCCGCCACGCCGGCACCGAGCGCCAGGGTGCCGAACTGGCGGCGCGTCAGCTCGGCCGAGCGGCGCGCAAATTCATCCAGATCGTCGTGTTCACACATGCCGCCTCCCCCTGCGGGCGTCCCCACTGCATGCGCGGCATCCACGCCGCATGAGCGCCAGGGTACTAGCCCGATGCAGCCATGTTGACGTGCCGGGATCGGCGAAGCAAGTAGATCGATATGACCATGATCAGGATCAATCCGCCGAGCACGAGCAACTCCAGCATGGTCGAGCGCAGCAGGGCCTGCGACTCGGGCGTCCATCTGCCTGGCTGATTGGCCTGCGAGGATTCCAGGGTGATGACGAGCACGCGTCGGATGGAGGCGATCAGGCCGACCACCAGGAAGGGTTCGCAGACCAGTGTTCCCGAGCGAAAGGAGACGCGCACGGTATGCAGGATCTCGATCACCATCAGCACGAACAGCAACCGGTCGATGGCGATGACCAGGGAGTCCCCATAGCCCAGGGCATGCACCGAATTCATGAGCAGGCTGGCGGCGCCCACCATGCCTAGCACGGCGGCGATCGCGAGCAGCAAGCCGAGGAAGATGTACGCGCCGATCTCGATTTTCAGGAACGCCTGATCGGCGCTCCTGGCAAAGCGCGTGATGGGGTAGCCCGGGGTGTCTTCTGTTTCCATTGGCGCTCCGATTGCCCGGCGCATGATGCCACAGGCGAACGAGGGTGCGCGAACCGGCTACCTGAGTGCGCCGCGCAGGCGCTTCCACCACCGCGCCAGCAGATGCCGGCACAGCACGCCGAGGATCGCGACCGCCGTGGCCCCGAGAATCACATAGAGCACCGTCGGACCGAGTGCCGCCTCGTACCGGCTCCAGGATTTTCCAAAAAAATATCCGAGCAGGATGTACACGACGGTGGAGGCCGCCGAGCCGGTGAAGTTGTACAGCAGGAACGGCTTCCACGGCATGTGGGTCATGCCGGCCAGGACATTGACCGCCGCCGGCGGCAAGATCGCGATGAAACGCGAGATGAACACCGTTCTCGCGCCGCGACGCCGGAAGAATTGCTTGGCCCAGCGCACCCGCGCGCGCGTGAGATGCAGCCAGCGGATCTTCAGCAAACCACCCTGCTTCAGCCGCCGCCCAAACCAGAAGGCACAGATGCCGCCGATGAAGCAGGCCGCCGTGCCGGCGGCCATGGGCTGCCACAGCGGCAGGTCCGCCCGGCCGAGGATGAATCCCGCCCCAAGAAAAATCGCCTCGCCGGGCAGCGGTATGCCGATGTTGTTCAGGAACACGGCGATGAACACCAGCACGAAGCCGTAGCGCGGCAGATGGGGCAACAGCGAATGCAGCCATGGGGGCATGCCGGGAAGATACCCCATTCCCGGAACCCCGGCGGCCGGCCGGGATCCATCATAATGGCGCTTCTGCCACACGAGCGAGCGACCATGGATGAGCCAGGCAGGTGGGGAGTTCGGCGGTGCGTGACGCTCGGTGTCGTGCTCTGCCTGCACCTGGCCCTGTTCGCGGTGTTCGTCGCCACCACGCGGATCGGTGTTGCGCCACCCACGGCGGTCGATGCCGTCCAGGTGCTCTACCTGCCGCCCGAGCGGCTTCCCGAGCGGCGCGCGGATGACAACTGGTCACGGCACCTGAGCGGCAACCCCCTGATACGCATCAGTCCGGCCGAACTCGACGCGCTCGCCCCGTCGATGACGCTGGCGTCCACCGCACCCGCCGACGACGGCGGCTCGGGCGTGGATTGGGCCGCGGAAGCTCGCCGCGCATTGCAGGCCTACGTGATCCGCAAACATCAGCCGCCCGGCGGCTCGCTGTCAAAGGAGCCGGCGGACGAGAACTGGTGGCCGGCGCAGCATCGCGCCGGCGAACAATACAAGACCCCCAACGGCGATTGGATCGTCTGGATCAACGACAGCTGTTATCAGCTGACCAGTTCGGGATTGACGGCGGCGGTGCAGGGCGCAAGCCTGCCCCAGACCATCTGTCCCCAGCCTGCGGCCGGCGCGCGGGCCGGCGCGCGCTGACCCGGGGCGCAACGGCTCCATGCCGCAAATGCCTGCGCTATGATGGCGCTTCCCGTGAACTCCAACGCCGACTCAAATGCCGCCCTGTTCCCATCGTACGCGTCCCCGGCGGGATCGGTTGCGGACGGATTCTGGAAGTTCGGCGCGCGGCTGCCGCTGATGCCCATCGCCTCGCCCGCCCTGTTCGCGCAGGTGCCGGACGCCGCCCGGCTGTTCCTGAGCAACGGGATTTTTCTCGCCGCCGCCACCGCGGTGCTGCTGAATCCGTGCTTCACCCCGCCGGCGGATCGCTGAGCTTGCCGTGACCACCGAAGTCGAAGAGCGCATCCACAAGGCACTGGAGACTCATCCGCTCGAACGGCTGGCCGATGGCTATCGGCGGGTGCATCCGGGCGCGGGCATCGGCACGCTGAGATTGCTGCCCTTCAATCTGGTGCAGGGCGGCCTGCAGGTGGTGGCGGTGGCCGAGGTGCTCGCCGAATACAGTCCCGGGTCCGTTCCGGCGTTCAGTCCGCTCGGCGTGCAAAGGCTCAATGCCATGGCCGTGTACGGCCCCTATGAGCTGCGCGGCGGACAGCTGCGCCAGACGGCGCAGTATTCCATTTATGCAAACGAACCGGCCGCCCATCTGGCGGCGCAGAGCGTGCTCAATGCCTTCGGCGGTCAGCTGCCCATCGGGCGTTCCGTGGCGCTGTCCACGCTGTCCGTCGCCAAGCACGATGAGCAGCGCGCGCATCACAACATGCCGCGGCAATGGGCGGTCCCGGTGCCGGAGGAATCCCTGCAGAGCGCCGCGCAACAGCTGCAGCAGCGCGGCCTGGCCGCATCGCATGATGCGACCTCGGTGTGGGCGGAACTGGCGCTGAGCGGCGATTGCCCCTCGCGCGCCATCGATCCAAACGCCGAAACGGCGGCGGTGCACGTCTACACGGGTATTCCCCACCCCATCGCCGGCGTCGGCTATCTGTCCACCATTTCGCTGCCGCCGGGCAAGTCACCGCGCAATGCCGTGGAAATCAGCCGGCGCCTGAATGCCGCGGAACTCGAGCAGGTGGATTTCGCACCGCGGCTTGGCGCCTGGGGGCTGCATGGACCGGACGATCTGCTCGCCTACAGCAGCTTCCTGCCCTGCGCGGAGCCGAAAATCAATCTGCACCTGACGCTGCTATGGTGGTGCGCGCTGCGGGCGGCGTGGCTGCGCGACCGCTATTGGGTGGCGGATCAGGGCATCGTCCTCGACAAGCCGGGCGCGGGCGCACCGCAGAATCCCGTCCCGGAGGGTTCAGGACCGCCCGCTTAGCGGACGGTGCGGGCCTGCGCCGGTGCGCCCGGCGCCGCGGCAAAGGATTCGAAGGACAGGTTGATCACCGACCCGGATTCCTGGTGGGGTACGCAGGTGGTGTGGTTGTCGAGCTTGCGCGTCGCGAACAGCGGCAGCACCTTCTCGGTGAACTGCTCGACCAGCTCGCAGTCTCCCAGGCCGAGTTCGCGCGGGGAGCGCGCGGCGAAGCTGACCGGGCGCCACGTGCCCTCGACCGGTTGGCCATCGGCGGTCGCGCCGGCGGCGGGGGCCAGGGTATAGAAGGTGAGTTCGGCCTGCGCCAGCTTATCCGGATGACCGAAGCCCATGGCGCAGGCGCCGGGCTGCGAGGTCGAGTCCGGCCGCGCCCCGGAAAGGATCAGCAGCCGCTTGAGCTTGTCGGCCAGGCCGTCGCAGGAGTAGACGGAGGTGAAGCCCATGAAATAGAAGTTCAGTTGATGCTTCTGCCACACGCCGGGATCGTGCAGGGGCGCCGTTTCGGCGACCGCGCAGGCTGCCGACAGCGCGCCGAGCAAGGCCACGACCGCGGCGGATTTCCGGATTCTGTTCATGACGATTCTCCTGGGCATTGCGACAAGCAGGGCGCGCCAGAGTTCCGGGCGGCAGGATTCAGGCGCCGATCCGCGCCTTGATGGCGGCGGCGATGCGCGGTGCCTCGAGGGCGATTTCCCGCAACGCACCGGTGGCCGGATTGCGGAAGCCGATGAAGAAACAACCCGCGATCGCGCTCTCCTCGCCGAAGCGGTCGGGTCGGCCGCGCGCATCGGCGATGTTCTCGAAGCCCTCGATGAGGGCGTCCAGGCCGGGCGAATAGCCGGTGGCGAGGATCATCGCCTCGAATGGCTGGCTGGCACCGTCCGCGAACCGCACCCGGTCGGCGAACACCTGCTCGACCGCCGGCAGCACCCGGATTCGGCCGGCCTTGATCATCGCCAGGGTGCCGACGTCGAGCAGGGGTACGCGGCCGGATTCCTCGATCATGCGGTTCGGGCCGAGCCGCGGCCGCCGTATCCCCCAACGCGACAGATCGCCGACGGCCAGGCGCAGCACCGTGGTGGTGACGGCATCACGCAGGCCGAGCGGCAAAGCCGACAACATCACCGCGGTCTGTTGGGCGGGTCGGCCGAACAGATCCCGCGGCACCACGTGCACCGGCCCGCGCACCACGAGGGCCACCTCGATACCCCGTTCCGCGAGATCCAGGGCGATTTCCGCGCCCGAGTTGCCGCAGCCCACCACCAGCGTGCGTTTGCCGATGTAAGGCTGCGGATTGCGGTAGTCCGCGGCGTGCACCTGGCTGCCCGTAAAATCACACAGGCCGGCGAGCGGCGCCGGTTGCGCAACCCGGTTGTAGCCCGTCGCCATGATCAGGAATCGCGGCGTGAACCGCCCGGCGCCGGTGTCGATCGCGAAGCGCCCGCCCTGCCGGCTCACCCGCCGCACCTCGACGCCGAAGCGCGGCCGCACGGCATGCTGCGCGGCATAGCGGGTCAAATAGCCGACCACCTGATCGCGCGAGGGATAGCGCGGCGCGGCGGGCGGCCAGGGCGACATCGGTAATCCGGAATGATCCTTGACGGTGTGCAGGTGCAGCCGATCATAGTGCCGGCGCCAGCTGCCGGCGATCTCGGCGCCGCGTTCGAGCACGCAATGCGCCAGCCCCTGACGGCGCAGACAGGCGGAGGCCGCCAGGCCCGCGGGACCGGCTCCGACCACGATGATGTCGGCGTCGCCCATGATCTACGACGTCGCCAACATCGCCACCACGGTAACCATCATGACGGCGGTGGCGGCCCATCCGAGACGGCGCAGCCTCGGCCGCACGACGAAATGGCCCATGATGTCCGCGCGCGCCGCCAGCAGCATCATGATCGCCATGATGGGTACGGCGATGACACCGTTGATCTCGGCGCTCCACAGCAGGGCGCGCATCGGATCCAGGTGCGTGAAATTGAGCGCCACGCCGCCGATGGTGGCGACGGCTATGATGCAGTAGAACTCGAGCGCCTCGTAGATCTTCATGTCGAGTCCGGAGCGCCACTCGAAGCACTCGGCCACGGCGTAGGCCGCCGATCCGGCGAGCACCGGCACCGCCAGCATGCCGGTGCCGATGATGCCGAGGCTGAACAGCAGGAAGGTCACCGGTCCGCCCAGCGGACGCAGCGCCTCCGCGGCCTGGCCGGAGGTCTGGATGTTGGCGATGCCCGCCGCATGCAGCGTGGCCGCCGTGCTGAGGATGATGAAGAACGCGATCAGGTTGGAAAATCCCATGCCGATGTAGGTGTCCCAGCGGATCCGGCGCAGATGCTGGCGGGCAACGGCCTCCGCATGCGGCAACAGCCGGCCGCCGCCGATCCGGGTCGTGGCGCGCAGATCCTCCATTTCCTGCGCCGCCTGCCAGAAGAAGAGGTACGGGCTGATGGTGGTGCCGAACACCGCCACCACGAGGGTCACGGTATCGTGGTCGAATGCCAGCTGCGGAAGGGCGATGTCACGGATCACCTCGCCCCAGGGCACATGGATGGTGAAGGCCACGGCTACATAGGACAGCAGCGCGAGCGTGAGCCATTTGAGGTAGCGCACGTAGTTCTCGTAGCTCAGCAGCACCTGCAACACCAGGCAGATCAGCCCGAAGACCACCGAATAGAGGCGCGCCGAACCGCCGAGCAGCAGCCGCAGCGCTTCGCCCATCGCGGCGATGTCCGCAGCGATGTTGATGGTGTTGGCGATCAGCAGCAGACCGACGATGATCAGGAGCACCGGGCGCGGATACGCCAATTTCACGTTGGCTGCGAGGCCGCGTCCGGTGATGCAGCCGAGGCGGGCGCTGACCATCTGGATGCCGACCATGAGCGGATAGGTGAACAGCACGGTCCACAGCATATTGAAGCCGGCTTGCGCGCCCGCCTGCGAATAGGTGGCGATGCCGCTCGGATCATCGTCTGCGGCGCCCGTGATCAGGCCGGGTCCGAGTTGCTTGACGCGCGGATGTCCCGCGAGGCGCTTGAGCAGTTTGACCATGCCGTTTACTACCACGCGGCCGGCATTTGCGCGACGTCCCGTTTTGCACCAAACTGTGGCCGCCCCCGTGATTTGCACCGCGAGCCATGCCATGAGGCTTCCCCAGCGATGAACAATGCCTACGAGTTTTCGGCCAGGACCATCGACGGCGTGGACCTGCCGTTGGCGGACTATCGCGGCCATCCGCTGCTGATCGTCAACGTCGCGAGCAAGTGCGGCTTCACGCCGCAGTACGCCGGGCTCGAGGCCTTGTACCGCAAGTATCACGGCCGCGGCCTCGAGGTGCTGGGATTTCCCTGCGATCAATTCGGCCATCAGGAGCCCGGCGATGAGGCTGCGATCAAGAGCTTCTGTTCTTTGACCTACGGCGTGAGCTTCCCGATGTTTGCCAAGATCGAGGTCAACGGCGCGCAGGCCCACCCCTTGTTCAAATATCTGAAGGAGGCCCGGCCCGGCCTGCTGGGCAGCGAGGCCATCAAGTGGAATTTCACCAAATTTCTGGTCGGCCGGGACGGCGTGCCGATCATGCGCTTTGCACCCACCGACAAGCCGGAGAATCTCGAGGCCGACGTCGAAGCCGCACTGGGTTCCGTCTGACGATGACCCATCACCAGGACATGCTCGACGTCGCCATCCAGGAAGCCCGCTTGGGCCTGGCGGAGGGCGGCATCCCCATCTGCGCGGCGCTGTTCCACCGCGACGGCACCCTGCTCGGCCGCGGGCACAACCGGCGCATCCAGGAAGACGACCCCTCGGTGCACGGCGAGACCGATGCGTTCCGCAAGGCCGGACGCCAGCGGCGCTACCAGGACACCATCATGGTCACCACGCTTGCGCCCTGCTGGTATTGCAGCGGACTCATCCGGCAGTTTCGCATCATGACGGTGATCGTCGGCGAGTCGCGCACCTTTCACGGCGGCATCGACTGGCTGCGCGCGCACGGGGTCGAGGTCATCGACTTGGGCTCCGCCGAATGCGAACGCCTGCTCGCCTCGTTCATCGAGCGCAACCCCGAGGTGTGGAACGAGGATATCGGTGAATGCGGGCCGTGAAGCCGCTCAGCATTCCGCACGGCGACTTCGGCGGCTACATCTTCGATTGCGACGGCACACTGGCCGACACCATGCCGCTGCATCACCGCGCCTGGACGCGGCTGGTCGCCGAATACGGCGGATCCTTCGACGAGGAGACCTTTTACCGGCTGGGCGGCCGGCCGACCGCGCGCATCCTCGAGCAGCTGCGCGACCAGCAGGGGCTCGAGATCAGCGACGTCGCGGCGGCCGTCGTGCGCAAGGAGCATTATTTCCTGGAGCTCATGCACGAAGTCAGGCCCATAGAGCCCGTGATCGAGTTCGCGCGGCGCTGGCACAGCGTCAGGCCGCTGGCGGTGGCATCGGGCGGAATGCGCCGGTACGTGGAAATGACGCTGGATGCCATCGGCATCAAGGGGCTGTTCGATGCGCTGGTCTGCGTGGAGGATTGCAGCCGCGGCAAGCCCAACCCGGATCCGTTCCTGGAGGCGGCGCGGCGGCTCGGCGTGCCGGCGGGCGAGTGCCTGGTGTTCGAGGACAGTCCGCTCGGCATTCAGGCAGCCGAGGCGGCGGGCATGCAATGGGTGCTGGTGCCGCGCTATGCCGGTTCCGGTACGGCCTTCGGATCGACCCCATAATCGTTGTTGCCCGCGGTGCCGCCGGATACGAGGAAGAACAGCAGCACCAGCGCGCCGATGAGCGGCACGAAGGAGATGAGCAGCCACCAACCGCTGCGATTGGTGTCGTGCAGCCGCCGCACCCCAACGGCGACGCTGGGGATGAGCACGGCGAGGGAATACAGACCGCCCAGCAAGCCCATCGATGAGCCGGCGGCCACCAGGCCGGCCTGGCGGTCGATGACGGTCAGCACGATGGCGATCAGCAGGTTGAACAGGACGAAGAACCAATATTCCTTGCGGCGCGCGCGGCCGCCGAAAACCGCATATTGGCGCAGGACCTGCCGGTACCAATTCATGATGCCACCTTCATTGACGCCGGATCAGTTTGCACCCGCGCCCACGCCCTGGTCAAAATTTCGTCACATGGCGCAAGATATTGATTGTCGTCACGGAATTGGCGCCCCGACTCAGCTTGTCCACAGGGTTATCCCACGGGATTGGGGATAGAGGGTGCGGGACAAGCTGAAGCGCCCGCTGCGCCTCAAGGACTTGGTGCTCGCCCAGGTGCTCACCGTGGTGGGCAGCTCCTGGGTGGGCATCGCCGCCGGCGTGGGGCGGGCGCAGTTCGTGGTGTGGCTGTCGGCGTTCGTGCTGTTCTATGCGCCCATGGCGGTCGCGGTATACCACCTGAATCGCGAGATGCCGCTCGAGGGCGGCCTGTACGAATGGGCGCGCCGCTCGTTCGGCGACACCGTGGGATTCATGACGGCGTGGAATATCTGGGCCTACGCGCTCAGCTCCATCGCGACCATCCTGTTCCAGATACCGAGCGAATTGGCCTATATGATCGGGCCCGCGGCGGCGGGCCTGCCCGAGAATCATGCCCTGGTGTATGCACTGCTCGCGATGATCGTGGCGCTGCTGACCCTGACCGCCGTGCGCGGCCTGAGCCTCGGCCGATGGATCCACAACGTGGGCGGCATGGCGATGCTGACGGTGTTCGCGCTGCTGATCGGCGCGCCGCTGTGGACCCGGCTCATGGGTTCGCCGTTGCGCTATGCACCGTTCGCGCTGCATCTGCCGCCCACTGATCCGACCTCCCTCGCGCTGCTCGGTCAGGTGCTGTTCGCCGCCTCGGGGCTCGAATATATCGCCATCATGGCCGGCGAGACCCAGGCGGCGGAGAGTGCCATCGGCCGCTCGGTGGTGGTGGCGACGCCGGTCATTCTCATCATGTTCGTGCTGGGCACGGCATCGGTGGTGAGCCTGCACGAACTGCACGCCGGCACGCCGATCAACTACGTCGCGCCCATTCCGCAAACCCTCACCCTGGCGTTCGGCGGCGGCGGCGCGGCGGCGCTGATCGCCAAGTGCGCCATCCTGCTGCTGCAGATCCGCATCCTGGGTGCGGCGAGCTTTCTGTTCACCGGTGCGACCCGCCTGCCCATGACGGCTGGATGGGATCATCTGATCCCGGCGTGGTTCACGCGGCTGCATCCGCGCTTCATGACGCCCGTGAACTCGATCTACGTCACCGGCGCGGTCATCGCCCTGCTGCTGGTGCTGGGCAGCGCCGGGGTGCGCGCGGCGGAGGCCTTCGGCCTTCTGAACGATGCGAGCTCGGAGTTCTATGCGCTCGCGTATCTGGCCATGTTTCTGATTCCCATCTGCGGGGCGAAGCGCGTGCGCGAACGCCTGCCGCGCTGGGTGGCGCCGGTGTGCGCCGCCGGCGTGGCCGCGATCGTGTTCGTGCTGGTGATGAACGCGTATCCCTTCGTCGAGGTGCAAAGCCCGGGGCTGTTCGCCCTGAAGGTCACCGGAACGATCGTGCTGGTGAACGCTCTCGGGTATGGGTTCTACCGTTCGCGGGCGCTTCGGGCCGTCCGCGCCGGATGAGGGGCGCCGGGTAGAGCACCACGACGCCGTTCGCAGCCTGCCCGGTGTCCTCCTGATCGGCTGCCGGTGCATAGCCTGCGTCCGGCGGCGGGAGCCATGCCGGATTGTCCGGTCGGCGCGGCACCGCGGTGGCCGCCATGGTGTTGACTTCGCGGATTTCATGAATGGCGGCGCGCTCGCCGCAGGGCGCATCGGAGAAGGTGCGCGTGCCGTTCGATTCGCATTCCCAGACCTGATCGGTGGGCAGCGTCGGTGCGGCGGGATGCAGCGCAACCGCCGCGGCGGTGTCGAGCACCGCAGGCGGCGCCGGCGGCGGAAACACCGGTGCGGGATCCGCGGCGCGGGTCGGCGCGGGTGCCTCGGCGATGGCGGCCGGCACGGACAGCGGCCGGTGGCTGGCGCTGATGCCGAGCGCCATGGCCACGGCGGCGGTGAGCAGGCCGCCGAAAATCCACGGGAACAGATCGGTGTCGCCGTCGTTGACCATGACCGCATTCTCATGCCGCCGGCCGATGATGGCAACCGACGCACCAATTTGGTTTTACAATGCCGCAGTGACCATGATCCAGTCCCCGCTGACGGCCCTCGCCCTGATCCTGCTGACCTCGGGTTTTGCGGTGCAGCACAGCGCCGATTCGACTGCCCGGGCGGCAGCCGGGCCGATGGCCGACGCGCCGACGCCTGCGCAGGAACGCCTGGGCACCGTGTCCTTTGCAGTTACGTGCGCCGCCGCGCAGCAGGCCGCCTTCAGTCGCGGCGTGGCGCTGCTGCATGACTTTTGGTACGACGAGGCACGACCGCAATTCGAACGCGTCGCCGCCGCCGACCCGTCCTGCGCCATGGCGCATTGGGGGATCGCGATGAGCGTGTTCCACCAGATCTGGGACCGCCCGGACGAGGCGGCGATGGCGCTCGGGTGGCGCGAGATCACGGCTGCGCAGGCCCATCCGGCGCGGAGTGCGCGCGAGCGCGGGTACATCGCGGCGCTCGAGGGCTTTTACCGGCCGGATGGGCGGCGCGGGTATCCGATGCGCATCCGGGCCTATGCCGATGCCATGGCGGGGCTGTACCGCCATCATCCGCAGGACATCGACGCCGGTGCCTTTTATGCGCTGTCGCTGCTCGCCGCTGAAGCGCCCGATGACACCAGTCTGATCCCGGAGCGCACGGCCCTTTCGGTGCTCGAACCGCTGTTCGCGCGCCATCCCGATCATCCGGGCGTGGTGCATTACATCATCCATGCCTGCGACACGCCGGCGCTCGCCGGGCAGGGCCTGGCGGCGGCGCGCCTGTATGGGCGGATCGCCCCATCCGGACCGCATGCGGTGCACATGCCGGGGCACATCTTCGCGCGCCTGGGGATGTGGCAGCCGGACATCGACGCCAATCTGGCCTCGGTGGCCGCCTCGCACGCCGCAGCGGCGCGCCATCTAAGCGGCGTCATGGATCAATTCCACGCGGATGACTTTCTGCTGTACGCCTATCTGCAGAGCGGCCAGGAGCTGCGCGCTCGCGCGATCATGGAGGACGCCGCCGCCGCGCTCGGGCAGCTGCAGGGCATGTCGAACATGGCCGATAACTACATGACCGGCATGTTCCCGTACTATCACACCAAGTTTCCGGTGTTCTATGCCCTCGAGATGCGCGATTGGAATTCCGCGGCGGCGCTCGAGCCGGTCGCGGACGCCACGCCGGACGCCCAGACCCTGACCTACTGGGCGCGCGCCGTGGCCGACGGGCATATGCACCGGGCGGAGCGCGCGCGCGCCGACCTCGCCGCCTACGATGCGCTGATGGAGCGGGTGAAAAAAGGCCGCCATGCCTACTACGCCGATTCCACCGGCGCGCGCATCAAGCGCGGCGAAATGCTGGCGTGGATCGCCTTCGCGCAGGGCGATGCCGCCGCGTCGGCCAAGGCCATGCGCGACTGCGCCGATCTGCAGGACAAGGTGGGCCAGGGCGAGGTGGATATCCCCGCACGCGAGATGCTCGCGGACATCCTGCTCGAAGCGGGACAGCCGCAGGCGGCGCTCGCCGAATATGCCGCCGACCTGAAACTCAGCCCGAAACGCTTCAACGGTCTGTTCAATGCGGGCCGCGCCGCCGAAGCGGCCGGCGACACGGCGGATGCGAAGCGCTATTACAGTCTGCTGCTCGAGGTCACCGGGGACGGTGCGCATTCCGGCCGGCCGGAGTTCGAGCAGGCCAAGCGTTTTCTCGCGGCGAATCTGGCGGCGAATCCGGCGGCGAATTGAGCGCCGCGCAGGGACCTCGCCGCGGCGCAGTAGCGGCGTTTTGCGAAAACGCGCCATCCGGCCTATGATTTCGGCGCCGAACAAATCAGGAGACCATGATGCGTTCATTGATGATCGGTTTGACTCTGGGGACCGCACTCGTTCTGGCAGGGCAGGCCGCGGTCGCCCAGGAGCATGAACATGGGGGCGGGGGCGAGCATGGGGGCGGGACCCATCCGGCTCCGCATCCGCCCGAGCAGCATGCCGGTCCCACGCATTATCAGCGGGTCACGGAACCCAAGGGCTGGAACTCCCGTCCCGCCGAGGTGGATCGCGGCGCCTATCAGCACAACTTCCAGGCGGCGCGCAGCTACAAAATCGGCCCCTATCATCGGCCACCGGGCTGGGCCGCACGACGCTGGGGCTATGGCGATATCCTACCGCGCGCCTATTGGGCCGCTCCCTATCTGCTGGCCGACTACTGGCTGTTCGCCCTCGAGGTGCCGCCCGCGGGCTATGAATGGGTGCGCGTCGGTGCCGATGCGCTGCTCGTGAGCATCGCCACCGGCGAGGTGCTGCAGGCCGAATACGGCGTGTTCGGCTGAACCTTCGGACCTGATCGGTCGCCGCGCGCAGGCCGGCGCGCGGCGACCATCGTACCCGACGCATGCCATTGCGAAACATCATGACGTCGCGGGTGGTCACCGTCGACATGGACGATCGATTGTCCGTGGTCAAGGACATCTTCGATGCCATGAAATTCCACCACCTGTTGGTGGTTGATTCGGACGGCAAATTGGGGGGCGTGGTCTCGGACCGCGATCTGCTCAAGGCGCTGAGCCCCTTCGTGGGCACCGCCGCCGAGACCGCGCGCGACGTTGCCACCTTGAACCGGCGCGTGCATCAGATCATGAGCCGCAAGCCCATCACCCTGCCGCCGGATGCGTCGATCGCCGAGGCGGTCCGGCTGATTCTCGAGCACCGCATCAGCTGCATTCCGGTGGTCGATGCGCACTTTCGTCCGGTGGGCATCCTCAGCTGGCGCGACATTCTGCGTTCCTACGACGGCGCCGCCGGCGCGAATTAGCGCGGCGGCTTCGCGGGCGGTATTTCCAGCACCGCCAAACCGCGGGGCGGCACCACCACCTGCCACCGGCCGTCGACCGCGGAGAGGGTCTGTGGCGGCGGCAATTGCGCGGCGGCCTTCAGCTGCCCGATCTGCGCGGGCGTGGGTGAGGACGGGCGCCCGAGGGACTCGTAGGCCGCGAGCACGTTGCCGTGATCGGCATCCAGGCGCCACAGCTGCGCGTCGGCAGCGGTCTGCGCGGCCCGGATCTCGAAGCGCTTCGGCGCCTCCGGCACGCTCGCGCCGCGCTGCCGCTCGCCTGCGGGCGGCGTGTAATTCCACAGGGCGATCGCCAGTGTGCCATCGGCACGCGCCGTCACCAGCGCACCGTCCGTATCGGCGACCAGACGGTCGCCGAGCTTGTGCAGCAGCGCAAAGGCGTTGAAGGCGGGCTTGGGGATGCCGCGCTCGGCCAGCAGCCCGTAGCCGCCGTAGAACGGCGTTTTGACCACGCCCTGTTCCTCGAAGACATCCGAGAACGACCAATAGCTCATCATGTCCGCGAGGCCGGCGCATTGGCGGATGGTCTGTGCCAGCCACGGGCCCATGTACACCGAGTCGGTGACCTGCGGCTCGTTGGCGTAGCTGGCGTTGAACTCGCTCAGGATGAACGGCAGCGCCGGTTGGCGCGAATGCAAGATCTCCTCGTGCACCTTCCGCACGGCGCGGCACACCATTTGATCGCGCGGCACCTCGGCGCGGATGCCGAGCACGTTGGCCGCCGTGTCGTTGCCGTAGACATGGCTGGAGACGAAGTCCACCGGCACGCCCTGCTCGTGCGTATGCCGCAGGAATGCGCTCACCCACGCCGCCTGCGCGGTGGCCGGGCCGCCGACGCGCAGCCGCGGGCTCACGGACTTCAGGGCGCGCGCCGTGTGGTCGTACAGCGTGAAGTACGTCGCCTGCTTCGGCCTGCCGCCCCAGAAGTCGATGTTGGGCTCGTTCCACACCTCGAAATACCAGCCCGAGACCTCCTCGATGCCGTAGCGCTGCACCAGATGCGCGGCGAACCGGCGCACCAGGTCATCCCACTGCTCATAGCTCTTCGGGGGCGCGCGGTTGGGCCGGTACCAGAAGGGCACCACGCTGCGCCTATCGGCGCTGAGCAGCGCCGGCATGAAGCTGATCTCCACGAAGGGGCGGATCCCGTTCTCGAGCAGCCCATCGTAGATCTGATCCACATAGGAGAAGTTGTATGTCAACCGGCCGTGGGACGCGCCCACCAGCCCGACCTCGTCGTGAAAGATGTTGTGGAAGCGCACGAAGCGAAAATCGGTCGCCGCCGCGACCGCCCGCAGATCCTGACGGTAGCTGTCGCGCAGCGAGAGAATTGCGCGGCCGGAGCCGAACATGCGTTCCCAGGAATGCGGGAAGGGCCGCTGCGGCGCATCGGCCGCAATGTTCAGGATCTGCGGCGGCGCGTCCGCCGCCGCAGCCGGACCGGCGAGCAGCAGCGCCGCCAGCCAGATCCTCACGCGGCGGTCCGACCGGTGCTCTGCGGATCTGGCCAGGGGATGGTCTCGATCTTCGGAATGATCAGGCCCCACGACACCGCGCTCATGAAGGAGATGATGCCCGACACCGCGAATGCCCAGTAGAAGCTGCCGGTGCGGTCGACGATGTAACCGGTGATCACGGGTGCGAGAATGCCGGCGGTGTTGCCGCTCAGGTTCTGCAGGCCCATCCATTGTCCGGCGGCGCGCGGGCCGGCGAGAGTCTGGCCGATGACGTGCACCATGGGGGACTGCAGCCCGAAGCACAGGCCGGTGAGGATCAGGCACACCACGGCCAGATGCGGCGGCGCACCGGCCGCCGCCAGCATGCAGGCGGTGATACCGAGGCAGGAGCCGACGATGAAGGTCTTGCGCGCCACTGTCGGGCTCTGACCGGCCTGAATCCAGCGGTCCGATCCGAAGCCCGCCACCAGCGCGAAGCAGGCGTTGATGACGTACACCACGCCGGCGATCTTCGACATCTCGACGATGGAGAAGCCGCGCGATTTCACCAGGAACACCGGCAGCCAGCTCAATACGAAATAAAAGGAATAGTTGCAGCAGAACTGGCCGATGCACGCCCCCCAGGCGGCGCGCTGCCCGAGGATCGTCAGGTAGGACGGCGGACTTGCCGTGCCTGCCTCGGTGCGGGTCGAGGGCTCGCGGTGGGTGGCGAGGAACCACGGCAGCAGCCACAGGATCGAGATGGCGCCGAAGCTGATCATGACCGCGCGCCAGCCGTAACGCGCCATCAGCAATCCGCCCACCAGCGTGCCGATGGAGGGTCCCAAGGCCTGGCCGGCGAGGATGACCCCGTTCGCCTTGCCGCGCTGGTGCTCCAGGGCGCGCATGGCGAGCAGCTTCGCCGAGCAGGGATAGACGACGCTCTCGCCGATGCCGAGCGCGAGACGCAGCAGCAGCAGCACCAGAAAGCTGCCGGCCAGGCCCGAGGCCATGGTGGCGATCGACCAGGTCGCAACGCCGATCGCGAGCACGCGATGCACATCGAGCCGTTCCGCCAGATAGCCGGCGATCAGCTGCATGGGCGCATAGGCCCAGAAAAATGCCGACAGCAGCAAGCCGAGCTGGGTGTTGGTCAGGTGTAGATCGCCCTGCAGCAGCGGCGCGGCGGTGGCGAGATTGCCGCGGTCGACATAGTTGATGAACACCGCCGTGGCCAGCAGCATGACCAGCTTGACGCTCAAGCCGCGCGGCGCCGTGCGTGGCGTCAGGACATCGATCATGCGGGTCATTGTAGCAGCAACGCGTCGGCGTCGGCGGCCATGACGGCGGCCTCATCCACCGGCAGAACCAGGATGGCCGCGCGGCTCGCCGCGGTCCCGATGCCGGCGGCCACGCCCACGGCGGCCGCGTTGGCCGCGGCGTCCATCTCGATGCCGGCGAAGGCCAGCGGCGCGACGATCCGGCGACGCAGCTGCGGACAGTTCTCGCCGATGCCGCCGCCGAAGGCGATCACATCCACGCCCCCGAGTTCGGCGACATAGGCGGCGAGGTAATGCGTGGCGCGGCGGCAGAAGATCTCGACGGCGAGTGCGGCGGCGGCATCACCGCGGCGCTCGAGTTCGAGCAGCTCGCGCATGTCGGCCGAGCGCCCCGACAGCCCGAGCAGGCCACTCTTTTCATTGAGCTCGATCTGCATGTCCGCGGCCGACATGCCGGTGTGCTGCATGACATACAGCAGCGCGCCCGGATCCACATCCCCGGACCGCGTGCCCATCACCAGCCCGGCGAGCGGCGTGAAGCCCATGCTGGTGGCGCGCGGGCGCCCGTCCGCCGTTGCCGTCACCGAGCAGCCGCTGCCGAGCTGCAAGCTCACCAGGCGCGCACAGGCGTGCGAGCCCTGCAGCCGGCGCCGGGCGGTCTCCCACAGATAGCGATGCGCCATGCCGTGAAAGCCATAGCGGCGGATGCCGAACTGCGTGCGCCAGCGCTCCGGCACGGCGTAGTGCGTCGCGGCTGCGGGCAGGTCGGCGTAGAAGGCCGTGTCGAATACGCCGATGAGCGGCCGCCCCGCGAGCCTGGCGCGAACCGCGCCGATCACCGCGAGCGCGGCCGGATTATGCAGCGGCGCGAGCGAACCCAGGCCGGCGAGTACCGTCAGATCCGCGGCATCGAGCAGGGTGGCGGCACGAAATTTCTCCCCGCCGTGCACGATGCGGTGCACACTCGCCGCCACGCCGGCCAGAAGATCGCGGCCGTGCCGCCCCGCATCGGACAGCCAGTCGAGCACCCGGCCGGCCGCCTCGCCCAGAGTGCCGGCGGGCGGCGGTGCACCGGCGCCCGCGCCGTGCCAGCGAAACCGCCCGTCGCCGCCCTGCGCATAGCTGCCGGTGAGCCGCGCGGCGCCGCCCGACATGTCGATCAATTCGAACTTCAGCGAGGAGCTGCCGGCGTTGAAGATGAGGAGCTGATGCGCGGCGCTCATGGTGCCGCCGTACGCTGCGCAACCGCCCGCGGCGCCGCCGCCCTGCGCAGGCCGAAGGCCGCCAGCATGATGAGCACGCTGGCCACGCCGAAGACCAGCGGCGCACGCTGATCGGGAATCCACGCCATGGCCGCGACAATGACCAGCATCACGGCGACGGCGAAGCGGGTGAGGTAGGGGAATCCCCACATGCGCAGGCGCAGCCGCTCGGGATGCTCGCGCTCGAGGCGCCGGCGCAGCCGCAGCTCGGACACCGCGATGATCACATAGACGAAGATCGCCACCGTGCCGTAGGAGTTGACCAGAAAGGCGAACACCCGGTCGGGCGAGACATAGCTCATCACCACCGCGGCATAGCCGAAGCCGGTGCCCGCGAGGATGGCCGCCACCGGCACGCCGCGCACGTCGAGGCGCGCGAACAGACGCGGCGCATCGCCGTGGGCGGCGAGCGCCATCAGCATGCGCGAGGAGGCGAACAGCCCGGAATTGAGCGCCGACAGCACGGCGGTGAGGATGATCGCGCCCATGATGGTGGCGGCACCGGGCACGCGCAGCACCTCGAGCACGCTCACGTAGGGGCGCTCCATGCGCACGGCGTCGTTCCAGGGCAGGATGGAGACGATCAGGAAAATCGAACCGACGTAGAAGATCAGCACCCGCCAGATCACCGACTGCATTGCGCTGGCCACGGCCTTTTCCGGTTCGGCGGATTCGGCCGCCGCCACTGTGACGATTTCCGTGCCGAAATAAAAGCCGGTGGCCGCCACCGCGCCGGTGAGCACCGGCACGATGCCGTTCGGCATGAAGCCGCCATGTCGCGTCAGATGCGCCACGCCGCCGGCCGCGCCCGGCCATAGGTGCACGGCGAACACCACGCCAGCGACCAGGAAGCACACGATGGCCACCACCTTGATGGAGGCGAACCAGAATTCGGCCTCGCCGTACGAGCGCACCGACAACAGGTTCACCAGCGTGAACAGCGCCGTGAGTCCGAGGGTGAATTCCCAGGGCCGCACCTGCGGCCACCAATTGCCGAGCAGCTTGGCGCCGGCCACGGCCTCGAGCGCCACCACGATGACCCAGAAATACCAGTACATCCAGCCGGTCAGGAACCCGGCGAGCTCGCCCAGCGCGAGGCGGCTGTATTCATAGAAGCCGCCGATCACGGGGTAGGCCACGGCCATCTCGGCGAGCATGCGCATCACCAGCACCACCAGCATGCCGGTGAGCGCGAAGGAGATCACCGCCGCCGGGCCGGCCGAGCTGATGACCACGCCGCTGCCGACGAACAGGCCGGCGCCGATCACCCCGCCGAGCGCGATCATCTGCATGTGCCGCAGCCGCAGGCCGCGGCGAAGGCCGCTCGGGGAGTTCATGCGTAGGATTTGTACTTGTCGAGCCAGCGCACCGGCTTCGACAGCGCATCGCGGCGGAACGGATCACCGAGCTCCTGGGTGACCAGCATCTCGAGCACGGTGGTGCGGCCGTCGCGCTGCGCCCGGGCCGCCGCCTCGAGCGCCGGCCCGACATCCGCGAGCCTCTCCACCGTCACCCCCTCGACGCCGAAGGCGCGCGCCACCCCCGCCCAGTTCGGGTTGTCGAGATTCACACCCTGATAGCGGTGCGAGTAGAAGTCCACGTGGTTCTTCTTCTCAGCGCCCCATTGTCCGTTGTTGAACAGCACCACGGTGACGCCGAGCTTGCGGCGCGCGCAGGTGAGCAGTTCATTGAAGCTGATGCCCCAGGCGCCGTCGCCCACGTAGGCGAAGGCAGGCCGTCCGGGGTTGGCGATCTTGGCGCCGCAGATCACCGGGAAGGCGTAGCCGCAATTGCCGAAGCTCATGGCCGCAAACATCGACCGCGGCGTCTCGAAGCGCAGATAGGAATTGGCCACGGAGCAGATGTTGCCGATGTCGGTGGACACCATGGCGTCGGCCGGCATGGCCTGCTCCAGGGCGCGCAGCAATTGACGCGGATGCATGGCGCGCGAATGGGCGGCGGCCTCCAGGGAATACGGATCGGTCTCGTGGGTCCAGCGTTCGAGTTCCCCGGCCCACGCCGCCTTCTCGGACTGGATCTTCGCGGCGCGCCCGGCACGGCTCGCGGCGCCGGCGAGCGGGCGCCCCTGCAGGCGCTCGAGCAGCGCCGCCGCCGCGGCGCGCGCATCGCCGTGAATGCCCACCGAGATGGGCTTGACCAGTCCGAGCATGCGCGGATCGGTGTCGATCTGGATGATCCCGGCCGCGGTCGGCCAGTACTCCTCGCCGTATTGCGGCAGGGTGCCGAAGGGACCGAGGCGGGTGCCGAGCGCGAGCACCACATCGGCCTGGGAAATGAGGCGCATGGCGGCCTTCGAGCCCTGATAGCCGAGCGGGCCCACCGCCAGCGGGTGCGAGGCGGCGAACGAATCATTGTGCAGATAGCTGTTGCAAACCGGCGCGCCGAGCAGTTCGGCGAGCGCCCGGGTTTCGGCGCAGGCGCCCGCGAGGATCACGCCGCCGCCGGCCAGGATCACCGGAAAGCGCGCCGCCGCGAGCAGCCCGGCCGCCGCATCGAGTGCCGCCGAGTCGCCCGGACCGTGGCCGATGCGCAGGGGCGGGGAGATGGCGGCGCTGATCTCGCCGTAGAAGAAATCCCGCGGGATGTTGAGCTGGGTCGGGCCCATGTCGAGCAGGGCGCGGTCGAAGCAGCGCGCGGCGATCTCCGCCATGCGCTTCGGATTGTTCACATGGCCCTGGTACTTGGTGATCTTGGAGAAGATCGGCAACTGTTCGGTCTCCTGGAAGCCGCCGAGTCCGAGCGACATCGAGCCGGTCTCCGGCGTGATGAACACCACCGGCGAATGCGCCCAATAGGCCGCGGCCACTCCGGTCACGAAGTTGGTCACCCCCGGGCCGTTCTGTGCGATACACACCCCATGGCGGCCGGTGGAGCGCGCATAGCCGTCCGCCATGTGAATCGCGCCCTGTTCATGGGCCACGGGTACGAATTCGATGCCCGCCGCCGGAAAGATGTCGAGTGCATCCATGAACGCGGAACCGACGATGCCGAACACGTGTTTGACGCCGTTGACGGCCAGGACTTCCACCAGGGCCTCGGACGGCCCCATTTTCTGCGGCTGCGTCATTCGTTCTCCGGGATTGCGGACGCGATTGCGGATCCTATCACCCGCTGCCGATGCCGAACTTGATTCGGTAGGGCCGGCACAGCGCCACGGGTTTGCCGCGCCGGGTGGCGGGCCTGAAGCGCGCGTCCCGGCCGATGCCGAGGGCGGCCTGATCCAGGCGGGCGAAACCCGAACTTTTCGCCAGGCGTACGCTGTCGACCGCGCCGGCGGCCGATATGCAGATGAGGATGGTGGGCGCGCCGATCTCCCCGGCGCGGATCGAATCCGCCGGATAGCGATCCGGGCTGCGCGGCACATAGGTGGGCAGCGGGCCGATGTCGACAACGGCCTCCGGCTCGACCGCGGCCGGCGCCGGTATGGGCACGGGCCTGGGCGCCGGATCCCGGACCACCGCGGCCGGCGCCGGCGCCTCCGCGGTTTCGGGGATCTCGACCTCCGGGGCCTCGATGGTGAGCAGCGAGGGATGCTGCAGGCTCACCGGCGGCAGCGGCAGGGGATCGGGCGGCCGCGCGGGGCGCAGGTCCTGAATCTGGATCGGCGCCGCTGCCAATCGCACGCCAGACCCGGCCGGACCGCTCCACAACACGCGGATGCCGAGGGCGTGCAGCGCAAGAATGGCCGCCATCGCCGCGCGTCTGGAGAGGTCGAGAGAGCCGTCGATCGCCGCTAGTCCGGCGGATTGTTGATCCGCAGGAACTCCATCGATTTGCGCAGCATCACGGTGCGCGACTCGCGGGTGGCGAACAGCTCGTCCTCGGTCGCGAGCACCTCCAGCTGCACCGGCTTGCCGGCGCGATGCAGCGCATCGTACATCAGGCGGCTTTGCCCGGGATCCGCCGCATCACCTCCCTGGATGAGCAGCACAGGCACGCTGATGGCCGCCACGTGATCGATCGGCGACAGACCCTGCAGGGCGGCATCGCGCACATTGGCGCCGAGAAAGCGTTCCCAGGCGCGCTGCTCGGGGCTCGAGCGCCGCGAGTTCTGCTCGAACAGCCACTGCCGCCAGCGCACCAGGTCGGACAGGCCGTCGACCGCCACCGCGCAGCGGTAGCTGCCGGCGTCCAGGCTCACGCCGGCGAGCGCCGCATAGCCGCCATAGCGCGCGCCGACGATGCACACGCGATGCGGATCGGCGATGCCCTGCGCCGCCAGATAACGGACGCCGTCGGACAGGTCGGTCTGCATCTTGCGGCCCCATTCGCCGAAACCCGCGGCCATGAATCGCTGCTCGAGCGCCGTGCCGCGGCCGTTCGGCCGCAGCACCGCATAGCCCTGATCGGCGAGCGCCTGCGACCACCAGTCGAAATCGGCGGTGTCGATGCCCTCGGCGTCGCGATGCGGCAGCACGATCAGCGGCAAATTCGTCGCGTCGCGGCCGCGCGGCAGCGTCAGATAGGCCGGAATCTGCAGGCCGTCCGACGCGGCGTAGGTGATGCGCCTGACCGGCAGCGGCGTGATTCCGCCCGCATACACATTGCCGATGGCCTCGGCCTTGTGCGTGGCGTTGTCGACCAGCGCGTATTTGTAGCCGTATGCCGGACTCTCGACGCGCACCACCAGGCGTTTGAAATCATCCGTCATGGACTCGAGCCGCACGTGCGCGCCCTCGAAAGCGCGGGTGACGGCGTCCCACTGCGACTGCAGCGCCGGATCGAAGAACACATAGCGGGCGTCATCGTCGATCTGCACGCCGCCGATCAGCCGATGGGTGGTGCGCGATTCGATGGGATCATGCAGGATGCGGCCCGCGAGCAGCGGCGGACCAAAGCCGCCCGTCGGCGACAGCGATGCCCACGCCCGCTCGCCGCCCTCGACCGTCTGCACCAGGATGCCGCCGGTGGGCCCGAGCCCGAGCAGCTTGGGATAATCGACCGCCTCGCGGCCCGCCGCGATCTGCTCGAGGCGCCCGCCGTGCAGCAACTTGATGGCCCAGCGCTGCTGCTGGCCGAGGGTGTCCTCGGAATAATCCTGCTCGGCGATCAGCGTGCCGGCCGCATCGGTGAGCCACTGCCGGGTGTTCTTCGATCCCTGCGCGACGACGGTTTCGCCGCCGCTGTCCAGATCCACGCGGATGAGCGCCGGCAGCAGCGCATTGCTTTCATCGTAGTTGTTGCCCGTGCCGGGGTCGGCACCGTACAGCCCGGTCACGAAGATCACGCTGTGGCCGTCGATCCGCCGCACCATCGGCGGCCCGTCGATCACATTCATCAGGGTGAGGTTGGCCACCTTGGCCGCATCCGGAATCGCGGTCGAGGTATGCGCGCCGATGTTGCACACCTGCAGCAGCATCCAGTCGCGCCGCAGGGTGACGGGATGGCCCACGCTCAGCACCGGGCTGGCGAGCATGGCGGTGGAGCCCACGCCCGCCTTGTCGCCCGCCGCCGCGGGCGTGCCCATGGAGAAATGCGGTGCTTCGAAGCCGGACATTTTTCGGGTGACGATGGGGGCGTACAGGCGGGAGGTGAGTATCAGCAGGCGGTTCTCGTCGGCCCATTGCAGCGAGCGCAAGCGCTCGGCGCCGATCTTGAAGGCCGCCAGCGGTTGGCGGTCCGGCAGCGAGATGACCGAGACCACGCGCTCATCGCCGTCGGTGCGGGCGAAGGCGAGGTGCGTGCCCTCGGGCGAAATCGCCAGCTCATCGAGATGGGGCAGCTGCCCGTAGTCATCGACCGAGGCCGCGGCGCCGGCGGCGAGCAGCCCCAGCAGCAGGGCCGCCGCAAGGCGCCTGCCTCGCATCCTTGGGCGCGACGACATGTGTAAGGCTCCCCCCGCGAAGTTGGTTCGTATGACAGCGCTGACATACTAGATTAACCGCGGCCGCGCGGCTAGGGGTCGCGGATCACGCGCGCCGCATGCCGCGCGCTATCATGGCGGCGTCGCCGATTTCCCAACACCATGCTGCATCTTTCATCCCTTCCTGAGCGATGCCGGCGCCGCGCCCCGCCCTGCTGCGCGCCTCGCGCTGCCGCGCGCAGCACCCGCGTGACGAGCCCGGCGGTCAGGTTCGTTCGCATGAGGTGCGCGACGGCGGCGCTCATGATGCTGTGCGCGGTGCAGGCCTGGCTGCTGCCGGCAGCATCGGCGCGCATCACCCGGATCGAAGTGACCGGCCGGGAATCCCCCACCTTCGGCGGCCATGCGTGGCCGGGCGTCGGCCAGTACGAGAAAATCACCGGCATCGCCCACGGCGAGGTCGATCCGCTTGACCCGAAGAACGCGCTCATCACCGACGTCGATCTGGCGCCCACCAACGCCCGCGGCCGGGTCGAGTACGCCGTCGATTTCTACATTCTCAAGCCCATCGACCTGAGGAAGGGTGCACACAAGGTGGTTTACGAACCGCCGAACCGCGGCCACAAGACCTGGCAGGTGCTCGGCCGCGTTCCGGCCGGCAACGATCCGGGTGCGGCCATCACCGATCCCGAGATCCTGGCGCAGGCCTTTCTCATGCCGCGCGGCTACACCGTGGTGTGGAGTGGCTGGGAGCGGATCTCCGCGGCCGGGACCGACGCCGGGGCGGGATTCACCGGAATCACCGTGCCCGTTGCCAAGCATCGCGATGGCTCGACCATCAGCGGGCCCGCGTATGAATACATCGTGACCGGCCTGAATAGCTACCCGCTGAGCTATGCCGCCGCCACGTTGAACAAGACCTGGGCGCATCTCACCCATCGGGTGCATCTGGATGATCCGCCCCAGGAGCTCCCCGCCGACGCCTGGGGCTATAACGAGGATGGCAGCGCCATCAGCCTGCGCGACGGGCCCTTCGTCGATGGCGACATCTACGAGTTCGCGTATACCGCCCGGGATCCGACAGTCAACGGCCTGGGGTTGGCGGCGGTGCGGGATTTCAACGCCTGGCTGCGCAATGCCGAGGCCGACGACGCCGGCCATCCGAACCCCCTGGCACATGACGTGACGCGCATCTACACGGAGGCCGTGTCGCAGCCCGGCCGCATGCTCAACGATTTCCGTCACCTGGGCTTCAACGAGGCCGAGAACGGCGGCAAGGTGTTCGACGCCATGCTGCAATGGCTGGCGGCGGGGGATGGATTGAACCTCAATTACCGGTTCTCGCAGCCGGCGCGTACGGAGCGCAACCGCCAGGATCACCTGTATCTGGAGGCCGTGTTCCCCTTCGCCAACGTGGACAGCCGCGATCCGGTGAGCGGCCGCACCGACTCGCGCCTGGCGCGCTGCCAGGCAACCACCACCTGCCCGCTGTCGGCGGAAGTGCTCTCGTCCAACGAATACTGGGTCAAGGCCGGCTCGCTGCTGCATACCAGTGCGGACGGCCGCCACGATCTGGCCTATTCGCGATACACCCGCGACTATCTGATCGCCGGCTCGCAGCACGGCACCGGCCGCGATTCCAAGGGCGTCTGCCAGCAAACCCAGAACCCGCTGGATGCGGCGCCGGTATTGCGGGCGTTGTTTGTCGCGCTCGATGCCTGGACCCGCGGCGAGGCACCGCCTGCGAGCCGGGTGCCGACGCTCGCCGGGGGCACACTGGCGCCGCCGCTGCCGCAGACCGCGGTCGGCTTCCCGGTGATTCCGGGGGTCACCTACACGGGCCTGAAGACCACGCGGTACGCGCTCGATTACGGGCCGGATTATCCGACCAGCGGCATCGCGGTCATCAATCCGCCGGCAGTGCAGTGGCCCTACGAGGACAATGCGCACAACGGTCCCATCTACCCGAGCTTCGTGCCCACCACCGACCGCGACGGCAACGAGACCGCCGGCGTGCGCCTCGCCGATGTGGCCGTGCCTCTGGCCACCTTCACGGGATGGGCACTGCGCGCGGGGCCGCAGGCGAACGACGGCTGCGAAGGCGCCGGCCAGATCATTCCCTTTGCGAAAACCGCGGCGCAACGCCTGGCCGCCGGCGATCCGCGCCGCGCCGTCGAGGAACGCTATCCGAGCTTCGAGGCATACCGGCGCGCCATTGACCAGGCGCTCGATGCGCTGATCGGGGACCGGTTGCTGCTGTGCGAGGATGCCGCCGCCGAACAGCGACGGCTGTACGCGGCCGGCCTCGCCCGCGGCGTGCCGCCACCGCCCGGAGGGGTGCCGGCGCCCGCGAAGCTGCCGCATTGCTGAGGACAGCGGCCGGGGAGCAGCGGGCGGCGTGAGCAGCGGGCGGCGCGACTACTGGGCGGACGCCGCGGTCTGAAATCCTTGAAACCTCCGGCCAGATCCAATGTCAACCCGCAGTAGCGGGGCCGCCGTGCGCGTGGGCAGCACCGTCGGGAGCATTCATGAGCCATCCATCGACCGCCGCATCGCCGCCGCCGCCGACCCCGGCGGCGTGCGCGCCGACCCCGTGCGGTTGCGAACCGGCCACGGGCGTGTGCGCGGTGATGGTCACCCATCATCCAGGCGCCGATTTGCCGCTGTGCGTCGGCAGCGTCGCGGCCCAGGTGGATGCCCTGGTCATCGTCGACAACGCCTCGAGCGAGGCCGACCGAATCCGGCTGCATGCCCTCGACCATCCGGTGATCGAACTGATCTTCAATACGGAGAATGCCGGCGTCGCGCGGGCGCTCAACCAGGGGATTCACCGTGCCATGGCACTCGGCCATCGCTGGGCGCTGCTGCTGGACCAGGACAGCCGGGCCGAGGCCGCGATGGTCGCCACGCTGCTGGCCATTCACGGCTCCTTCCCCGAGGCCGGTCGGTTGGCCGCGATCGGCTCGGGATTCGCGGACGCGCGCGCGCCACCGGTACGCCGCGGCGCAGAGGATGGGCCCTGGCAGGAAGTCGAGTCGGTGATCACCTCGGGCTGCCTGCTGCCGCTGGCGGTGTACTCGAAGGTCGGTCCCTTCCGCGAGGAGTTGTTCATCGACCATGTCGATACCGACTACTGTTTTCGGGCGCGAGCCAAGGGTTATCGCATCATCAAGACCCGCGAGGCGCTGATGGCGCATGCCATCGGCAGCCCGACACAGCATCGACTGCTGTGGATGCGCAAGTGGACCACCAATCATGCGGCGGACCGGCGCTACTACAGCGCGAGAAACGACACCGCGATGCTGCGCGACTACGGCCATTATCCCTACCGGCTTTGGGTGCTGAAGGGCCTGATGCGCAGCCTGCGCCAATGCAAGCGCATCGCGCTGTTTGAACGGGGGAAACTCGACAAGATGCAGGCGGTCATGCAGGGTTGGTGGGACGGCGTACGCGACAACATGGGCCCGCGGCGCGGCGGCCGGGCACGCCAGCCGTCGCTGCTCAATGACTCGCATTCGCTGTCCTAGACCCTCCCCGGGCGCACGGCGCACTGCAATTTTGCGAAGGTTTCTGCGGTTTTCCCTTAATTCAAAGCAGCCTGCCGGGCGTAACATCCCACCCATGCCGAGCCCGTTGCAGATGTTTGCTGTCCCTCATCGCCGGCGCGCGTTCGCCGCGAGCGTTGCGCTGTTGCTGGGCGCCACGCAGGCCGTCGCCGCGCCGGCGGACGGCAGCCGTCTGTACGCCCCGTGCGTGGTCTGTCATCAACCGAGCGCCTGGGGCTCGCCGGACGGCCGCATCCCGAATCTCGCCGGCCAGCAACGACGCTATCTAGAAAGGCAGCTGGCGGTATTCCGCTCGGGCGCCCGCATCGATACGGCCATGCAGGTGGTGACCGCGCATCCGACCTTCAGCAATCAGGACAACATCGACGCACTGGCCGGCTATCTGTCGCACCTGCAGGCAAACCCCGATCCGGTCATGGGCGCGGGCAATCATCTTAGGGTGGGACAGGAATTGTTCGTGCACATCTGCTCGGCCTGCCACGGCGCCGACGGCCGCGGCGAGAGCGGCAACCGCGTGCCGCGCATCGCCGGACAGCATTATCCGTACCTGCGCGCACAGATCGAGGCGGCCGCCGGGCTGCACAAGGAATTCGCGCCGCCGGAAATGAGCGGTGCGCTGCGCGCCATGCTGCCCGGTGAGAAGGATGCCCTGGCCGATTACATCTCGCGCCTCGGCAATGCGGACGCCCTGCTGGACCTGAATCGGGTCGACCACACGGGCAGCTCTGCGCCCTGAGCCCGTCGGAAATCCGGGGCTCAGTCGAGCGCCGCGCCGAGAATCTCCACCCAATGCCTCACCGGCGTCGCGGTGCCCGCCTGCAGGTGATGGATGCAGCCGATGTTGGCGGAGACGATGCACTGCGGCTGCAGGGTGGCCAGATTCGCGAGCTTGCGATCGCGCAATTCATGGGCGAGCGCCGGCTGCAGCACCGAATAGGTGCCGGCCGAACCGCAGCACAGGTGGCTGTCCGGGCAGGTGGCCATGTCGAAACCCAGGGACTTCAGGTGCGCCTCGACCACGCCCCCCAGACGCTGGCCGTGCTGTAGCGTGCATGGCGGATGAAACGCCAGGCGCCGCGCGCCGGCCGGCTCCCCGGGAGGTGCCAGGCGCGCGCCGAGCGCCGGCAGCATCCGCGGCAGCAATTCGCACAGATCGCGCGCCAGGGCGCTGACCGCGGCGGCCTTGGCGGCATAGCGCTCATCGCGCGCCAGGGCGCGGCCATAATCCTTGATGGCGAGCGCGCAAGCCGACGCATTGCTCACGATCGCCTCGATGCCGCCGCCGGCCACTGCCGGCCACCAGGCATCGATATTGCGGCGCGCGTCCGCCAGGCCGGCATCGTGATCGCCGAGATGGCTGCGAATGGCGCCGCAGCAGCCGCCCATGATGCGGCATTCGATGCCGGCCGCCTGCAACACACGCAGCGTGGCCGCATTGATGTTCGGCGCCAGCGCCGGCTGCACGCAGCCGCCGAGCAGCAGGACGCGGGGCGCGGGCGCGGAAGCCGGCACGTTGCGCGCGCCGGCCGGTGCAGTGCGCGCGCCGGCTGCGGAGGCGCCGCCCGGCGGCAATTGGGCTGCAATGCGCCGGGGCAGGAGCGGGCGCAGGAGCGAGCCGATTTTCACGGCGGCGGCGAACAGCGATGAGGTCAAGCCTCGCTTGAGCAGCCAGCGGGCGGCGCGCTCCACCGGCGGCCGCGTGACCCGCGCATCGATGAGTTCGCGGCCGATGTCGACCAGGCGTCCGAATTCGACGCCGCTCGGGCAGGTTGTCTCGCAATTGCGGCAGGTCAGACAGCGGTCGAGGTGCTGCTGCGTGGAACGCGTGGCCGGTGCGCCTTCGAGCACTTGCTTGATGAGATAGATGCGGCCGCGCGGGCCGTCGAGCTCATCGCCGAGCAGCTGGTAGGTCGGGCAGGTGGCATTGCAAAAGCCGCAGTGCACGCACTTGCGCAGGATGGCTTCGGCCTCCGCGCCGTCGGCGGTCTGCTTGAATTCGGGGCTGAGGCGCGTTTGCATGGGTTCAAAGACCGGGGTACAGCCGTCCCGGATTGAGGATGCGATCCGGATCGAAGGCATCCTTGAGCCGCCGATGGATGCCCAGCAGGGGTTCGGCCACCGGCGTGAACGCGCCCGCGGATTTGTCTGCGCCGCGTACCAGGGTGGCGTGTCCGCGGGCTTCTGCGGCCGCGGCGCGCAGCTGCGCGGCGTCCGCGCGAGTGCGCCACCAGCGCAGGCCGCCGCCCCATTCGATGAACTGCCGGCCGGGCAGGTCGATGCGCGCGGCGGTGGCCGGCACCGACAGCCGCCACAGGCATTCGCCGCCTGCCAGCTCAGACTCGCCGATCGCGAAGAACTCGTGGCGCTGATCGCGCACGTCGCTCCACCAACAAGCCGCCGTCTCCGGCGGCAATGCGATGCCGCCGAGGGCGCTCGAGGCGGCGCGCACCGCGGCCTGTGCGCCGCAAAGCCGCAGGGTGAGCATGCCCCCGTGCCAGGCGCTCGCATTCAGGGGCAGTGGTTTGGCGGCGAGGTCCGAGAGCAGCGCGAGCGCCGCGCCCTCGTCCCGCTCGAGGCGCAGCGTGGCGGTGGCCGCGGGCCGCGGCAGCACCTTGAGCGACACCTCGCAGATCACGCCGAGTATGCCCCAGGAGCCGGCGAGCAGCCGCGCCACATCATAGCCGGCGACGTTCTTCATGACCTGGCCGCCGAAGCAGAGCAGCTCGCCGCGGCCGGTCAGCAGCGTGGCGCCCAGCAAAAAATCGCGCATGGCACCGACGCTGGCGCGTGCCGGACCTGCAAGGCCCGCGGCCACCATGCCGCCCACGGTGCCCTGCGCGGCGAAGCGCGGCGGTTCGAATGCCAGGCACTGGCCCTTCTCCGCGAGCGCGGCTTCGAGATCGGCGAGCAGGGTGCCGGCGCGCACGGTGACCACGAGTTCGCTCGGCTCGTAGCTGGAAATGCCGGCCAGTTCGCCGAGCGGCAGGGGTTCACCGCATGGCAGCTCGCCGTAGAACGCCTTGGTGCCGCCGCCGCGGATGTCGAGCGCGCGGCGCGCGGCGCGCGCCGAGGCGATGCGGTCCTTGAGGCGGCCGAGCACCGGATCGCCGCCGTCCATCAGTATCGCGGCAGATTGGGAAACGGCAGCATGCCGCGGTGCACGTGCATTTTCCCGTACTCGGCGCAGCGCTGCAGGCTCGGAATCACCTTGCCGGGATTGAGCAGGCCGGCCGGGTCGAAGGCGCGCTTGACCGCGAAGAACTGCTCGCGCTCGGCCGGCGAGAATTGCACACACATGGAGTTGAGCTTCTCGACGCCCACGCCGTGCTCGCCGCTGACGGTGCCGCCGAGCCGCACGCTGGTCTCAAGGATGTCGGCTCCGAACAGCTCACAGCGGCGCAATTCGCCCGGATCATTTGCATCGAACAAGATGAGCGGATGCAGATTGCCGTCGCCGGCGTGAAACACGTTCACGCAGCGCAGGGCGTATTTGTCCTGCATCACTTCGATGGCGCGCAGCATTTCCGCCAGGCGCTTGCGCGGAATGGTCGAATCCATGCACATGTAATCCGGGCTCATTCGGCCGGAGGCCGGGAAGGCATTTTTGCGGCCGCTCCAGAATTTCTGCCGCTGTGCCTCGTCGCGGCTGACCTCGATACGGGTGGCGCCGACGCCGCGCAGCACCGCGGTCATGCGTCCGATCTCCTCGGCCACCTCCTCGGGGGTGCCGTCGCTTTCGCACAGCAGGATGGCGGCCGCCTGCAGATCGTAGCCGGCTTTCACATAATCCTCGGCTGCGGCCACCATGGGCCGGTCCATCAATTCCAATCCGGCCGGAATAATGCCCCGGGCGATCACCTCGGCAACCGCGGCGCCGGCCGATTCGATGTCGGCGAAGCTCGCCATGATGCAGCGTGCGAGTTGCGGCTTCGGCGTCAGCTTGACGGTCACCTCGGTGACGATGGCGAGCATGCCTTCACTGCCGACGATGAGCGGCAGCAGGTCGAGGCCCGGTGCGTCGGGCGCCTCGGCGCCGAAAGCCACCGCCTCGCCCCCGGCCGTGAAGCCGCGCACGCGCAACACGTTGTGCAGGGTCAGCCCGTATTTCAGGCAGTGCACGCCGCCGGAATTCTCCGCCACGTTCCCGCCGATGGTGCAGGCAATCTGGCTGCTCGGATCGGGAGCATAGTAGAGGCCGTGGGGCGCCGCCGCTTCGCTAATCGCCAGATTGCGCACGCCGCATTGCACGACGGCACTGCAGGAACGGGGATCGATGGCGAGGATCCGGTTGAATTTCGCCATCGACAACGTCACGCCCAGGCGGTGCGGCAGCGCACCGCCTGACAGACCGGTGCCGGCGCCGCGTGCCACCACCGGAACCCCATTCGCGTGGCAGATCCGCAGGACGGCCGCGACCTGCTCCTCGGAGTCCGGCAGCACCACCAGCAGCGGCGTGGCGCGATACGCCGTGAGGCCGTCGCATTCATAGGCCACGGTATCCTCGCTGCGAAAACGGATCGACGCGGCGGGCAGGGCCGCCGCCAGCGCGGCGCGCAGCTGCGTGCGGCGCGCCGCGACAGCAGCCGCATCGGGCTCATCGTCGAGCGCGGCCGCGGAGGACGTGGGTACATTGAACATCGGGCGAAGTATGCACCATGCGCCGGCACATACCGCATGCAGACGCGGCAATTCTCGCTATGATCGGTCATCGACACGAGGAAGGTCCGCTTGAGCGCAGACGGGAAGAAAACGGGTGGCCCGAAGGGCCTGCATCGCGGCTTGACCAGCTATGGTGACAGCGGCTTCTCGCTGTTCCTGCGCAAGGCCTTCATCAAGGGTGCGGGCTACACCGACAAGGCGCTCGACCGGCCGGTGATCGGCATCGTCGATACGGGCAGCGCCTTCAATCCCTGCCACGGCAATCTGCCGCAGCTGATCGAAGCGGTGAAGCGCGGGGTGATGCTGGCGGGCGGCCTGCCCATGGCCTTTCCCACCATCTCGATCCACGAGAGCTTCGCGCATCCGACCAGCATGTATTTGCGCAATCTGATGTCCATGGATACCGAGGAGATGATCCGCGCCCAACCCATGGACGCGGTGGTGCTGATCGGCGGATGCGACAAGACGGTGCCCGCGCAACTGATGGGCGCGGCCTCAGCCGGTGTTCCGGCCGTCGCGCTGGTCACCGGTTCCATGCTCACCGGTGCGCATCGCGGCGAGCGGGTGGGCGCCTGCACCGACTGCCGGCGTTTCTGGGCCAGGTACCGCGCCGGGGAGATCGATGCCGGCGAAATCGCCGAGGTCAACGATCAGCTGGTCGCCAGCGTCGGCACCTGTTCGGTGATGGGAACCGCCAGCACCCTGGCCTGTGCCACCGAAGCACTCGGGATGATGCTGCCCGGCGGCGCCACGCCGCCGGCGGTGACCGCCGATCGCATCCGCATCGCCGAGCGCACCGGTGCGACCGCCGTCCAGCTGGCGGCCGGCGCGCTGACGCCGGATCGGGTGATGACCGCCAAGGCCTTCGAGAATGCGCTGCGGGTGCTGCTCGCGGTCGGCGGCTCCACCAACGGCATCGTGCATCTGACCGCGATCGCCGGCCGGCTCGGCATCGACCTCGATCTGCGGCGCATCGACGCGCTCGGGCGCGAAACGCCGGTACTGGTCGATCTCAAACCCTCGGGCCGCCATTACATGGAGGATCTGCACAAGGCCGGCGGCGTCCCGGCTGTGCTGCGGGAGCTGAAACATCAGCTGCATCTGGACGCGCTCACCGTGACCGGGTGCACCCTCGGCGAGACGATCGATTCGGCGGCGGCCTTTGCGCAATCCGTGGTGCGCCCGTTCGCCGAGCCGCTGTATCGCGAGGGCGGCATCGCCGTGTTGCGCGGCAATCTTGCGCCGCGCGGCGCCCTCATCAAGGCCTCGGCCGCGGCGCCCGCGCTCATGGAGCACGAGGGCCGCGCCGTGGTCTTCGAGAACCTCGAGCATCTGGCGGCACGGATCGACGATGAGCAGCTCGACGTGCGCGCCGAGGACGTCCTGGTGCTCAAGAACATCGGCCCGGTCGGCGCGCCAGGCATGCCCGAGGCCGGCTATCTGCCCATTCCGCGCAAACTCGCGCGCGCCGGGGTCAAGGACATGGTGAGAATCTCCGACGGGCGCATGAGCGGCACTGCGGCGGGCACCATCGTCCTGCACATCACGCCGGAGTCGGCGATCGGCGGACCGCTGGCCTGGGTGAAGAGCGGGGATCGCATCCGCCTGAGCGTCAGCCGGCGCGAGATCACGCTGCTGGTGCCGCAGGCCGAGCTGGCGGCGCGCGCGGCGGCGAATCCCGTCACGCTGCCGACCGCCGAACGCGGCTACCTCAAGCTGTTCCTCGAGAACGTCACACAGGCCGATCAGGGCGTCGATTTCACGTTTTTACGAGGCCGACGCCAGGAGCCGGAGTGACCTGACAGGTTCAGCGGATGCTGGATGCCGCGGGGCCGTGGGATTCGAGGCATAATCATGCACCTGGTGGCCTCTTCAGCCGGGGGCGGAGCTCGACATGTGTCGAAATATCAAAAACCTGTTCAATTTCGAACCGCCGGTCAGCGAGGCGGAGATCCGCGACGCCGCGCTGCAATTCGTGCGCAAGATCAGCGGCTTCGTCAAGCCATCGAGGGCCAATGAGCCGGCCTTTGTGACCGCCGTCAACGATATCGAGGCCGCTTGCCGCATACTTCTTCATTCGCTGCAAACGAACGCTCCGGCCAAAATCAGGGAAACGGAGTCGCTCAAAGCGCAAATTCGATCGGCCCGGCGATTTGCGCGCTGATGCAGCATGTCCGGCCGCAGATCGTCTGGGAGTACCACGAGCAATGAGCTACGGAGCCGTGCAAATCATCTCGTTCAGGAACACGGCGCTGTTCAAAAGGGGCGTCTGGCTGACCGCCGCTGCCCTGGTCGCCTTCGTGCTGATTCCCTCGGTGCTCGACGGCGGCTTCGTGCAGGATCCGACCCCGCATCTGTTCGCGGTGTGCATACTCTGCGCCTTCTTCGTGTATTTCCTGCGCAAGACGCAGATCCATCGTCTCGCCGACGAGGTGATGGACTGCGAGGATCATCTGAAAGTCCGTCGCGGGCCCACCGAGGAGCTCATCCCGTTGAAGACGGTCTCGCAAGCCGAAGTATGGACGAGCAGCGGCATCCACCGGATCACGGTGCGGCTCGGGGAGTCCACGGCGCTCGGCAATCAGATCGAATTCCTGCCGCAGGCGAGCCTTTGGTCCAATCTGCCCGCGGTCCAGCGGCTGGCGCACAGCCTGACGGAGCGCGCCAAGCAGGCCAAATGCGGGCGCTAAATTTCGGTGACCGGGGTTCGCGGCCGTGACGCACGGGCCCAGGGCCGTGGCGTGCGGGTCCGCGGCCACGACGCTCGGGCGGGATGCGCTTGGCGACTTCGAAAACACCCACCGCCGCGAATGGCTGGTGACCAACGGCATCGGCGGGTTCGCGGCGGGTACCGTGGGCGGCGCTAACACGCGGCGCTACCATGGACTGCTGATCGCGGCGCTGCAGCCGCCCGTCGGGCGCACCCTGATGGTGGCCAAGTTCGACATCGCCGTGCGCTACGCCGGCGCCGGCCTCGGTCTCGGCTGCAATGAATACGCCGACGGCACTGTCGATCCGCACGGTTATTGCCTGCTCGACACCTTTGGCATCGACGGGCAGCAGCCGGTTTGGACGTGGGTGATCGGCGATGCACGGCTCGAGCAGCGGGTGTTCATGGCGCATGGCTGCAACACGACCTACGTGACGTACCGGCTGCTGCGCGCGTTGGAACCGCTCGACCTGGAATTGAAGCCATTGTGCGCCTACCGTGATTACCACGCCCAGCAGCGCGGCCCGGCGCACGTGGCTACCGTCGGCGTGCAGAACGGCGTCGAGGTGGCGTTTGCCGGCGCGCGCGCCTTTCGCATCCTGACGGAGCAGGGCACCTGCACGCCGCTTGGCGAGTGGCATTGGAATTTCAAACACCGCGAGGAGAGCGCACGCGGACTCGACGACGTGGAGGATCTGTACGCGCCGGCCCTGATCCGGGTGCGGCTGCGGGCGGGCGAGAGCGCGGCCGTCATCCTGACCGCGGAGCCGCAGACCCCGATGCCGACGCAGCCGGCGCTCGCGGCCGAGCAGGCGCGCCAGGCGCGGCTCCTGCTGTCGCATGCCGCCGCGCGTGCGGGCGCCGCGGCCGATGAAACGCCAGGGTGGATCAAAACGCTGGTGCTCGCGGCGGATCAATTCGTGGTGCAGCGCCGCTCGCTCCGCGATCCGGCCGGCAGCAGCCTGATCGCCGGTTACCCCTGGTTCGGGGATTGGGGCCGGGATACCATGATTGCGCTCCCCGGCCTCGCCCTGACAACGGGCCGATTCGAGGTCGCGGCGGACATCCTGCGGACCTTTGCGGGATACGTCAGCCAGGGCATGCTGCCGAACCGCTTTCCCGATGCCGGCGAGGCGCCGGAATACAACACCGTGGATGCGACGCTGTGGTATTTCGTCGCCGTTGATGAGTATCTGCGCAGCTCGCAGGACCGGGCGCTGCGCGCGGAGCTGTACCCGGTTCTCAAGGACATCGTGGCGTGGCACCTGCGCGGCACCCGCTTCGGCATCGGCGCCGATCGCGACGGCCTGCTGCGCTCGGGCGCGGCCGGCGTGCAGCTGACGTGGATGGATGCCAAGGTGGGCGACTGGGTGGTGACGCCGCGCACCGGCAAGTGCGTGGAGATCAATGCGCTGTGGTTCAACGCCCTGCGCATCATGCACGGACTCGCAGAGGCGGCGAATGATCCGCAGGCGGCGCAGGCGTATGCGGATTCGGCCGCACACGCGGCCGCGAGCTTCAATCAGCGCTTCTGGTTCGACGCCGGGCAGCATCTGTATGACGTGATCGACGGCACCGAGGGCGAGGCCGACGAGGCCGGCAGCCGCCGCGATGCGAGCCTGCGCCCAAATCAGATCTTCGCCGTGTCGCTGCGCCATGCGCTGCTGCCGCCCGAGCGCGCACGCGCGGTGGTCGATGTGTGCGCGCGGCAGTTATGGACTCCGGTGGGGCTGCGCAGCCTGGGGCCGGGGGATCCGCGCTATGCACCGGCGTATCGGGGCGATCAGCGCGCGCGCGACGGCGCGTATCACCAGGGCACGGTTTGGAGCTGGCTGCTCGGGCCCTTTGCCATCGCCCATTGGCGGGTGCATGGCGACGCCGCAGCGGCATCGTGCTTGCTCGAGGGCCTGCGGCCACATCTGCGCGAGGCCTGCATCGGCCAGGTGAGCGAGATCTTCGACGGCGCTGCGCCCTTCGTGCCGCGCGGCTGCTTCGCGCAGGCATGGGGTGTGGCCGAACTGCTGCGCGCCTGGAGCGAACTACACGCCGGCTGACCCGGCCCCGGCCGCTATCAGCGGTTGCCCGCAGCGGCGGGGGCTTCCTGGCGGCGCAGATGCGTGATCGACAGCAGCACCCGCAATGGTTCGCCGATCAGTTCGTAGCTCGCGAAGTACGAGCGCTGCAATCCCTGGGTGGTCGGCAGGTAGCGGAAGATGCCGGCGTCGCGATCGGCGAGCATGCCCGCGGGCGCCGGCACCACCTCCAAGCCGGCCGCCGTGAACTCCTGCACGGAGCGCCACATGTGGGTGGCGCGGGTCACCAGGATGATGCGCCGGACGCCGTCGGCCCGCAGCATCCGCGCCGAATTGCGGGCGTTGTCGAATGTGTCATAGGACTGATCGTCGACCCAGCGTGCGCGGATGCCGAAATCGCGCTCGAGCGAGGTGCGCATCGCCACGGCCTCGATCTTCGCGCCGGTGACCATTACCGGCAGACCGGTGCGGCGCGCCACATACGCTCCATAGTTGAGCCTCTCGAGCAACAGCGGCTCGGCGGCCGGTCCGCCGTATTCGGGAGCGAACACCCGCTGGCCGCCGCCGCCCAGAATCACGACGGCCTGGGCGCCGGCGGCATCGTGCAAATCCAACGGGGGATAGTGTTCGGCGAGACGCGCCAGGGCGTCGGATACCGCCGGCATGGACAGCAGCCACAGCGAACCGAGGCCGGCGACCAGGCAGATGCGCGCCGCCACCGGCCGGCGCCGGAGCAGCAACAGGCCGATGAAGGCGACCAGCAGCGGCCCGGTGGGCGGCAGGAGCAGGGAGCGAAGCAGCGTCTTCAGACGCAGCAGCAGCAGCATGGACTCACCCGGCAATTCGACATCGCATGCCCCGGCATCTCTTGGTAGGATCGTGCATTGTAAACAGTGTTTGCAGCCGGGGAGGATGCAACGCCATGGCCAAGGCCTATTGGGTCTCCTGCTATCGCGAGATCACCGATGCCGCGAAGCTGGCCGCCTATGCCAAGCTCGCCGGACCGGCGCTCGAGGCGGCCGGCGGGCGCTTTCTGGCACGCGGCACGGCGGCCAAGACCTACGAAGCCGGTCTGGCGCAGCGCACGGTGCTCATCGAATTCGAATCGATCGACGCGGCGATCGCCGCACACGACAGCGCCGCCTATCAAGCCGCGCTCGCGGCTCTGGGAAACGGCGCCGTGCGGGATCTGCGGATCGTGCCGGGCGTCGAATGAAGAAGCTCAAGCATGAAGCCGAGTTGTTCAAGGCGGCGCTGCTCGCCGGGGTCAAATACGCCGAAGGCCGCGGTGCGGTCGAATTCGAGGCCACCGACTCGGCGAGCGCCAAGGCGCTGTACGTCTATCGGCTGTTGGTGCATGACAAGCTGATCGCGCCCATGCCCGAGGAGCAGGTCGCCGAGAAGACCGTTCGCCACCGGCTCGCCACCTGGTATGCACATCAATTGCCAAAGGGCCATGCCCTGCTCGGGTAAAGCGGCGGCGCGCCGGCCCGCCCTGCTGCTCGCGGCGTGCTTCACCGCCGGCTGCGCGTCGCTGGCGCCGGTCCCCGGCGCTACGCGGCTGGCCGAGCAGAACGCCCTGTTCGAGGAGTACTACCAGGTGGAACTGAAGGCGCATCCGGAACGCGCGACGGCCTACGGCGACTACCGCTACAACGACCGGCTGGACGACGTGTCGCTCGCCGCCGCCGCCGCCGAGCACGCGAGCGACGTGGATTTTCTGCGCCGTCTGCGCGCGATATCCACCAGCGGATTCGGCGACCAGGACCTCACGTCGCACCAGGTGTTGGCGCGCACGCTGGAGCAGCGCATCGCCAATTTCGAGTTCCGCGAATACGAAATGCCGGTCAACCAGATGAGCGGCCCCCACGTCGCGTTGGCCGATCTGCCCAACGCGGTGCCGTTCGCGAGCGTGCGGCAGTACGAGGATTACATCGCGCGGCTGCATCAGATCCCGCGCGCCTTGAGCCAGACCGAGGAGGTGTTGCGCGCCGGCATGAAGGACCATCTCATGCCGGTGCGCTTTCTGCTCGAAAAGGTCCCGGCGCAGTGCCGCGGCATCGTCCAGGCGGATCCGTTCCTGCGGCCGCTCGGCCGGTTTCCCGCCGACATCTCCCCGGAGGACCGGCAGCGCCTCAGCCGGGCGGTAGAGGACGCGGTGGCGCACGAAGTGCTCCCGGCGTACCAGTCGTTCGCCGATTTCGTCGCCACCGAATACGCGCCGCAGGGCCGCACCACGCTCAGCGTGACGGCGCTGCCCGGCGGCGCGCGGCGCTACCTCAACGACATCCGCAGCCGCACCTCGGTGGGCAAATTGACGCCGTCACAGATCCACCGGATCGGACTCACCGAGATGCAGCGCATCCAGGCCGAGATGCTGGTGATCGCGCAGCAAGAGGGCTTCGCCGATGTGCAATCCTTCCGCGCCTCGGTGCAGAAGAATCCGGTCTACATACCGACCTCGGCCGAACAGATCCTGGATGAATTCCGCCGCTACATCGCCCAGATGCAGCCCAGACTGCCCGAACTGTTCGGTTTCATTCCCGGCTCGCCCGTCACGGTGGAAGCCATCCCGGATTTCCAGTCGGCCATGGCCACCCATTATCAAACCGGCACGCCCGACGGCAAACGCCCCGGCCGGGTGAGCGTGGCCACCAGCCGCTTCGCCGAGCGCAGCCTCATCGATGACGAGGCCATCGCCTATCACGAGGGCATTCCCGGCCACCACATGCAGCAGTCGGTGGCGCAGCAATTGACCGGCCTGCCGAAATTCCGCCAGCACGTGTTCAATTCAGGCTACATCGAGGGATGGGCGCTATACGCCGAGCAGCTCGGCAAGGACGTCGGCTTCTACCAGGATCCCGTGAGCGATTACGGCCGGCTCTCGAGCGAGTTGTTCCGCGCGGTACGCCTGGTGGTCGACACCGGCATCCACTCCGAGGGGTGGAGCCGCGACCAGGTGGTGGAATTCATGCGCAAGTCCGGCGCCATCGACGAGCCCACCATCCAGAGCGAGACGGACCGCTATATCGCGTGGCCCGCGCAGGCGCTCTCCTACAAGCTCGGCCAGCTGAAATTCGTGGAGTTGCGCGAGCGGGCGCGGCACAAGCTCGGGCCGGCCTTCGACATCCGCGCCTTCCACGACGAGATGCTGAACGGCGGCGTGCTGCCGCTCGATCTGCTGGACGCGCGCACCGATCAATGGATCAGCGAGGAGAGACGAAAATGAAACGCATGAAAATAGTCGGACTGTGCGTGGTGCTGCTCGCGCCGCTTGCCGCGGCCGTGCCGGCCCGCGCCGCGGCGCCGATGCCGTCCGCGAATCCGGATCCCACCGAGCCGCTGAAGCTGCAGAGCGGGCTGCACCTGACCGACATCCAGGTCCACGATCCGTGGATACTGGTCGACAAGGCGACGCACACTTATTTTCTGTACACCTCTGCCTCGGCGCCGATGACGGTGGAGCATCGCGGCGGTACGCTCATGTACAAAAGCCCGGATCTGATCACCTGGCAGGGACCGTACACGGTGTTCGTCTGCCCGGACGGCAGCTGGGCGGATCCGCCGCAGCGCGCCTGGGCGCCGGAGGTCCATCTGTACAAGGGCAGGTACTATCTGTTCACGACCCTGCACAATCCGGACCGCCCGATCCCGAAGCGCAATCTGGACACGCCGCGCAAGCTGTTCATGCGCAGCACCATCATCGCCGTCGCGGATTCCCCGGAAGGGCCGTTCAAGATGATGAAGCTGGATGCGCCCATCACACCCGAGAACTTCACCGTGCTCGATGGCACGCTGTTCGTCGAGAAGGGTCGGCCGTGGATGGTTTACGCGCACGAATGGGGCCAGAAGGGCGATGGCACCATGGAGGCGCTGCCGCTGAAGGACGATCTGTCGGCGGCCGACGGCCCTCCGATCCATCTGTTCAAGGCATCGGATGCGCCCTGGATCAATGAACGCGCCGTGCCCGACACCCGCCTCGCGAACTACGTGACCGACGGACCGGAATTGTTCCGCACCAAGACCGGCCAGCTGCTCATGCTGTGGTCGAGTTACGAGAGCATGCCGGGGAATTATGAGAGCTACGTCGAAACGGTGGCGAGGTCCAAGTCCGGCGAACTCAAGGGACCCTGGGTGCAGCTGCCGCCGCTGGTCAGGAACGACAGCGGCCACGGCATGCTGTTTCACAGCTTCGACGGCAAGCTGCTGCTGGTGGTGCTGCAGCCGTTTCAGGATTCGCGCAGCAAGATATACGAGGTGGAAGACATGGGCAACCGACTGCGTATCGTCAAGTATCGCGCGGATCTGAGCGGACCGCCGCTCGGGCCGCAAAAAGGCCGGGTGCGCAATTGAGCGCGCCGCAGCAGCATGCGACGCAACACCATGCGCCGCAACACCATGAACACCATGCGACGCAAAGGATGCCGCTGCGCAGCGCGCTGGTGGCCGCCGTGCTGCTGCTTGGCGGCTGCGTGTCCTCCTATGTACTGGTGGGCAGGGCGCGTCCGGCCATCTCACCGGACCTGGTGCAGCTCTATCTGCATCCGCCCGCCGGCAAGTACGAGGAGATCGCCATTCTCGACACCTCGAGCAGGGATTCTTTCTCCTTCACCGCCCAGGGCAAGGCGGATGCGGTGGTGGTGAGGCTCAAACGCGAGGCGGCCAAGCTCGGCGCCAATGGCGTGCTGCTGCAGGACATCGGCGATCAGGCGGTGGGCTCGGTGGCGGCCGGAGTGGGGACGGGCGTGGGCGGCGGCCATGGGTCCGTCGGCGTGGGCGTGAGCAGTTCGGACACGAAGTTCCAGAAAAGCGGCCGCGGACTTGCCATTTACGTCGAACCGGATCAGCCCCGGTGATCGCCTCGGTGCGCGACCCATCTGGCGCATGAATGGACAGCCACCGGGCCGGGGGCCGCAGGGCGAGGAGCCGTCCTCGCCGCGCGGCGTGCTCATCGGACTGGTCCTGATCCTGTTGCTGGTGATCGGCGGGGTGTACCTCGTGAACAAGCTGCGTGATTCAGCGCGGCTGCAGGATTGCCAGATGCAGGGCCGCACGAACTGCGCGCCCATCGACACCGGCCGCTGATGGAGCCTGGCGACCGTGACGGATTTGCCAGGCTCCGGATGCCATCGCGCGCCAGACTGGCCGGCCTGGGGTTCGTGTTTCTGTGGTTCGCCGTCGGCGGCATCGCTCCCCTGGCCGCATGCCACGGTGCTGATCACCGGGGTGTTCGAATTGCTGGGCGCGTTCGGATTGCTGCTGCGCGCAGCCCGGCGCTGGGCCGGCTGGGGATTGATGCTGCTGACGCTGGCCGTGACCCCCGCCAACGTGTACATGCTGCAGCATGCCGAAGCCTTCGCCGTACCGGTGTGGGTGCTGGTGCTTCGTCTGCCGCTGCAGGCGGCGCTGTTCGGCCTGATCGGCTGGTGCACGATGCCGCTCGATTCGCCCGCGCCAAAGGATTAACATGAGGCGCCCCCGCACGGTCGCGGGGCGACGTCAATAACGCAAGCGATCCCACTCGCGGAGTCATCATGAACAAATCATTCGAGACATCGAGCCTTAGCGCGCTGCTGGTCGCGGCGTCGGTTCTGGTCTGGGGCGGGGCCATGGCCCAGGATGTGAAGGTGAAGCTGATCGGTGCCGAGGAGACGCCGCCGGTGGCGACCACGGCGACCGGCACCGGAACCATCAGCATTGGCGCGGACAAATCCGTCAGCGGCACCATCAAGACCACGGGCATCGACGGCACGGTGGCGCACATTCATTTGGGCGCGCCCGGCAAGAGCGGTCCGCCCATCATCACCCTGAACAAGGGTGCCGACGGCACCTGGCTGGTGCCGGCGGGTTCGGTGCTCACCGATGAGCAGTACGCCAGCTTCAAGGCCGGCGATCTGTACGTGAACGTGCACAGCGCCGAGCACAAGCCGGGCGAAATCCGGGCGCAGCTCAAGCCCTGATCCTAAGCGCCCGCCCCACCGGCCGCAGTACGTCGCGGCCGGCGGGGCGCTTCGGCCGCGGTCAACCGGCGCCCCGGCGGTGCGTTGAATCTCCTGTAGGTTCAATCACATTCGAGGTGTCGCCATGATCAAAGTTGCAGCCGTTGCGTTGAGTGCCGCTCTCGGCGTCGCCGGCCTCGCGCACAGCCTGCCGGCGCAAGCCGGTCCCTATGTCAGCGTCGGGGTACCGGTGGTGGTCGCACCGCCGGTGATCGCCTATGCGCCGGGCGTGGCCTATCCGTATCCCTACTTCGTAGCGCACGGGCCGTACCGGCACGGGCACCGGTATTGGGGCTACGGCCGCTTTCATCCCTATCACCGCTGAATCGCCGCAGCGGTTTCAGAATAGCGGCTCGAGCACCTGCAGCAGGCCCCAGAACGCCACGATCCATACCAGCGTGCGCAGGTAGGGAATGCCCACGACGTAGATCGGCACGTAGGCCAGCCGCGCCCAAAAATACAGTTGCGCACCAACTGCGGTGTGCGGCGTATTGAGCTTGGCGAGCACCACGGCGAGCACCGCCGCGGCGAAGAACACGAAGGTTTCCAGAAAATTGCGGCTGGCACGATCCGCGCGCGCGGCCGCACCGGTCACCGGGCTCACCGGCTCGTCGCGATTGCCGGCATTCCATTTCAGACCGCGCTGGCTGGTGGCCATGAAGGCGGCGAGCAGCACCTGCGCCATGCCGAGCGCCGCGCTCCAGGCCAGCATTTTCAATTCCACGGTCATGTGAATCACCTCCCGGAGGCGCGAGTATGCCCGGTTGCGAGCTGCAATATTCCGGCAACGGGTCCGGTCTACGGGTCAAGCACCCCCGAAAAAAAAAGGTTCCCATATGCCAGCATCACCGACTCAGCATATTTTGGCCGGCGCACTCCTGTGCTGCGCCGCAGCGGCAGAGGCGGCCACGCGCCCCGCGGTGGTCGAACTGTTCACCTCCGAGGGCTGCAGTTCCTGTCCGCCCGCCGAGGCCTTTGTGGGTGAACTGAGCCGGCGGCGCGACGTGCTGGCGCTCACCTTCCACGTCGATTACTGGGATGATCTGGGCTGGCGCGACCGCTTCGGCCTGCCCGGGTCGGTGGAACGGCAGCGCAGCTACGCGAAAATGCTCAAGCTCTCCTCGGTGTACACCCCGCAGGTGGTCATCGACGGGCAGGGCGATTTCGTCGGCAGCGACCGTGCCGCCATCGGCAGGGCCCTCGCCGAGCCGCGCAGCGGCGTTGCTCTGACGCTCGCCGTGCACGACGGTGCGCTGCGGGTCGACCTCGCGGATCAGGCGCATGCAACGCCCTGCGACATCGTGCTGGTATCCTACCAGCGCAGCGCGATCTCGCCCATCGGCCGCGGCGAGAACGCCGGCCGTACCATCCAGGAATTCAACATCGTGCGCGAGTTTCGCAGCCTCGGCCGCTGGAGCGGCCGGCAGCAGAGCTATCAGGCGCGCGTCGATTCCCTGCCGCGCGACGCCACCGACGTGGCGGTGCTGGTGCAGACCGTGGGTCAGGCGCCCATCATCGGAGCCGCCACCCTGGCCCTGCGCTGAAGGCGCACATCGGCGCAGCGGTATTCTCGTACAATGAGACCGCAAACACCCGTTTGCGGAGCCCGATTCCTGCATGCATTTTGCGCAACTGGTGCTGATCGTCGCCGCCTTCGTCGCCGGCGCCCAGAACGCTCTGGCCGGCGGCGGCTCGTTCCTCACCTTTCCGGCCCTGCTGTACAACGGGCTCGACCCGCGGGCGGCCAACATCACGTCGGCCATCGCGCTGTTCCCCGGCCAGGTGACAACCGGCATGTCGGGCCTCGGCCTGGTGCATGCGGCGGCGGGGCTGTCGATCCGCACCTTGATCGTCATCAGCCTGATCGGCGGCGCCGCGGGCGCGGTGCTGCTGCTTGCGACGCCGGTGTCGGTGTTCACCCTGCTGGTGCCGTATCTGGTGCTGTTCGCGACGTTGGTGTTCGCCTGGGGCAATTTCTTCCGCAAACCCCGCGCGGCGGACGAACCGCCGCACATCTCGCCGCGCGGCGCGGCGGTGGCGCAGTTCTTCATCGCCGTGTACGGCGGCTATTTCGGCGGCGGCATCGGTATCCTGATGCTCGCGGCGCTCACCGCCGCCGGTATGGCGGTGCGCAATGCGGGCGCCACCAAGAACATGCTCGCCTCCATGAGTGGCGCCACCTCGGTGCTGATCTTCGTGATCGAGACCCGGTTCGATTGGCGGATGGTGCTGTATTTCGCCGTTGCCGCCATCGCCGGCGGCCAGCTGGGGGTATACCTGTTGCGGCGGATCAACGACCGACTGCTGTGCATCGGCATCACGGCGATCGGCATCGCGCTGACCATCGGGCTGTTCCTGCGATCGTGATCCGACGCGCGGCCGGATCCCGGGCAGACAATCCGCGTCGGCGGTGAGACACTGCGCTTCCGGGCCCTGCGTAGGTCGTGCGCGATGCAATTACCAAAACCCTATCTTCTGTTCCTGGCCGACGGCAGCTCGCTGGCACAGTGCAAGACCGCCGCCGGGCTGCGCGACTGGTGCCCGCATGATGTGCTCGGACAGTTTGCGATGGAAAGCTGCCGCGTGGATCTCGGCCTGCCGCGTCTGACGCCCGCGGCGGCGGCGGCCGCGGGTGCGCGTTCGCTGGTGATCGGCGTGGCACCGGTGGGCGGCGCCATTCCGCCGCGCTGGGTGCCGGCGCTGCTGGAGGCGCTCGAGGCCGGTCTGGATCTGGTGAGCGGCATGCACACGCGGCTCTCGGCGTTGCCGGCGGTGGCGGCGGCGGCCAAGCGGCTTGGGCGTTCGCTGTTCGACGTGCGGCACAGCGATCAGGTGTACACGGCGGCCACCGGCGCGAGGCGCAGCGGCCGGCGCGCGCTCACCGTCGGCATGGACTGCGCGATCGGCAAGAAATACGCGGCGCTCGAGCTCACCCGGGCGCTGCGCGAACGCGGCATGCCGGCGACCTTTCGCGCCACGGGACAGACCGGCATCATGATCGCAGGCGCCGGTATCGCCATCGATGCGGTGGTCGCGGATTTCATCGCCGGCGCGGCAGAAGCGCTCTCGCCCGCGGCAGCCGCGGATCATTGGGACGTGATCGAAGGCCAGGGCGCGCTGTTTCACCCGGCCTACGGCGGCGTGACCCTCGGCCTGGTGCACGGCTCACAGCCCGATGCCATGGTGCTGTGCCATGACCCGCTGCGCACCCACATCGAGGAGTATCCGCATCATCCGCTGCCCACCCTGCAGTCGGCCATGGATCAATATCTGTGCGCCGCGCACGTCACCAATCCGGCGGCGCGCTTCGTCGGCATCAGCCTCAACACCTCGGGGCTCGATCCGGAAAGGCGCATGCGCGTGATGCACGGACTTGAGGCACAATTCGACCTGCCGGTGATCGATCCGATGCAGGACGGCGCCGGCCGAATCGCGGCGGCGATGCTGCGCGATTACCGGCACATTTCCTGACCCTGCGGCGCATCTGCATGATCACGCTGCGCATCGAGTCCGAAAGCTGGCCCTACAAGGTGCCCTTCCGGGTGTCGCGCGGCGCCGAGGCCGCGCTCCCCGTGATCGTGGTGACGCTCACCGATTCCGAGGGGCGCGTCGGCCGCGGCGAGGCGGCGGGGGTGGATTACGATGGCGAGACGATCGAGGGCCTGCGTGCGCAGATCGAAGCGCTGCGCCCCGCCATCGAATCCGCGTTGGATGCCGATCTGGTCGCGCAACTTCCGGCGGGCGGCGCGCGCAATGCGCTCGACTGCGCCTGGTGGGATCTGACCGCCAAGCGCCGCGGGGTGTCGGCCTTCGCGCTCGCCGGCTTCGACGCGCCGCGCGAGATCACCACGGCCACCACCCTGGGGATCGACACCGACGAGGCGGTTGCGGCCGGCGCTCGCCGCTATCAGGATTGGCCGCTGATCAAGGTCAAGGTCGACGCGCGGCGCCATATCGAGGTCGTGCGCCTGGTGCGCGGGCTGTGCACGGGCAGGATCATCGTCGATCCGAACCAGTCATGGTCCCTGGAGCTGCTCAACCGTCTGGCACCGGAACTTGAGTCGCTCGGCGTCGCGCTCATCGAACAGCCGGTGGCGCGCGGCACGGACGACAGCCTGCGCAGCTACACCGGGCGCATACCGCTGGCGGCGGATGAGTCGGTGAGCGATCGCGGCTCGCTCGCGCGCATCCAGGACCTGTATCAGTTCATCAACGTCAAGCTCGACAAGAGCGGCGGTCTGACCGAAGCGCTGGCCCTGGCGCGCGCCGCGCGGGCGCTCGATCTGGGCGTGATGGTGGGATGCATGGCCGGCACGTCACTGGCGATGGCGCCGGGCATGGTGGTGGGACAGCTGGCCGGCTTCGTCGACCTCGACGGCCCGCTGCTGCACGCCCACGACCGCGAACCCGGCATCATCTACCAACGCGGCCGCATGGGCCTTCCGCCGCCGGCGCTGTGGGGCTGAGCGTGCGGGTGCGGCGGATCCCTGCAGTCGTGCTCGCGCTTTGCGCCTCATCGGCCGGCGCGGCCGAGGCGCCATTCGACATCATCATCGAGAACGGCCGCGTCATCGACGGCAGCGGCGCACCCTGGTACGCCGCGGACGTCGGCGTGCGCGCCGGGCGCATCGCGGCCATCGGCAGGCTCGATGAGCGGCCCGCGAAGCGGCGCATCGACGCGCGCGGCAGCATGGTCGCGCCGGGATTCATCGACATGCTTGGCCAGTCGGAATACACGATGCTGGTCGATCCGCGGGTGCCCTCGAAGATTTATCAGGGGATCACCAGCGAAATAACGGGCGAAGGCAATTCGGCGGCGCCGCTCACCGGCGCGGCGCGCACCGAGGCCGGGCAGGCGCTCGAGCACTACGGGATCCACGCCGACTGGGATTCGTTCGGCGGCTATTTCGCGCGCCTCGAGCACCAGGGCATGGGCATCAATCTCGCCTCCTATGTGGGTGCGACCAGCGTGCGCGAGGCGGTCATCGGCACGGCGGACCGTCAGGCGACGGCGGCGGAGCTCACGCGCATGCGCGCGCTGGTGCGCGAAGCCATGCAGCAAGGCGCGGTCGGATTGTCCACCTCGCTGCAATACGCGCCGGCGCCCTACGCGAGCACCGGGGAGTTGATCGCGCTCGCGGCCGAAGCGGCGCGCCTGGGGGGCATCTATGCGACGCACATGCGCTCGGAGCGCGACGCCATCGACGCGGCCCTGGAGGAGACCTTCCGGATCGCACGCGAGGCGCACATTCCGGCGGAGATCTGGCATCTGAAAGTGGCCGGCCGCGGCAACTGGGGCCGCATGCCGCAGCTGGTCGCGCGCATCGAGGCGGCGCGTGCGAGCGGCCTCGACATTGCCGCCGACACCTATGCCTACACCGCGTTCTACAACGATCTGTCGGCATTCGTGCCGCCGTGGGCGCACGAGGGCGGGACCGCGACGATGATCCGGCGGCTCGAGGATCCGGCAACGCGAGCGCGCATCGTCGAGGACATGCAGACGCCGAGCGCGAGCTGGGATAACGAGTGGGCCGAATCCACGCCCGATGCCATCCTCATCGGCGCGGTCAAGAATCCGGCGCTGCGCGACCTGCAGGGCCGTACCATCGCAGCCATTGCCGCCGCGCGCGGCCGGCCGCCGGTGGAGACGCTGCTCGACATCCTCATCGAGGACACTGGCTTCACGGGCTGCGCGGTGTTCGGCATGCGCGAAGACGACGTGGTGCTCGCGCTGCTGCAGCCGTGGACCTCGGTGGACAACGACAGCTCGGGAACCTCGCCCGAGGGGCTGCTCGGCGCGGAACATCCGCATCCGCGCGCCTATGGCACCTTTCCGCGCATCCTGCGCCAATACGTGCGCGAGCAGCATCGACTGTCGCTCGAGGAGGCGATCCGCAAGTTCACCTCGCTGCCGGCCTCGCGGCTGCGGCTCGGCGATCGGGGACTGGTGAAGCTCGGCCTGTGGGCCGATCTCGTGGTGTTCGATCCCGATACCGTGACCGACCGGTCGACCTTCGAATCGCCGAATCAGCTGGCGGCGGGGATGCAATGGGTGCTGGTGAACGGCGTACCGGTGATCGCGGACGGCAAGATGACGGGCGCGCTACCCGGCCGGGTGCTGCGCGGCCCGGGCTATCGCCGCGCGCCCGGGGGGCGTGCGTGGTGAGGGCGGTGCTGCTGCTGGTGTCGTCCGTGCTGGCGGCGGCCGGCGTGTGCGCCGCGGAGTCCGGCACCGCAATTGCGGGTGTGCACTTCCACCACGTCCATCTGAACGTGACCGACCCGCAGGCGAGCATCGCCTTCTATCAGAAATTTTTCGGCGCCAACACGGTGCGCTACCGCGGCCTGTCCGACGGCCTGTTCACCGAAAAGTCGTTCATTCTCCTCACCCGGGTCACGGCACCGCCGCCGACCAATCTGGGCACTTCGCTCTGGCACATCGGCTGGGCCGGCGTCGACGGCGGGAGCGAATTCGCCTGGCGTACGCGGGAAGGCATCCGGGTGCAGACGCCGATCACGCCGTTCGGCGCCAACTATTACATGTATTTCTGGGGTCCGGATCGCGAAGTCATCGAGGTGTGGACCGGTGGCAAGAACCACCGATTCGACCACGTGCATCTGCTGGCGAGCAACCTCGGCGCCACCTTGCGCTGGTTCAAGGAGAATCTCGGGCTGGTGCCGCGCACGCCGACCGCCCCCGCGGTCTCCGGCGTGGTGACCAACTACCTGCAGGTCGACAATGTGAGTGTATCCATCATGGAGCGACCGCCCGCCGGAGCGCCGCGCCCTGGGTGGTGGCCGGCCGAAGTCGGCGAAAGCATTGCGCCCACCGAGGGCACGGCGATCGATCACATCGCCTTTTCCTTCGACGACATCGGCCCGGTCTATCTGCGAATGCGCCGTGCCGGAACGCTGATCGTGCATGCACCCGCGACCAACCGCGAGTACGGGCTCACCAGCTTCTTCGTCCGCGGCCCGGACGGTCTGCTGGTCGAGATCGTGCAGGAAGCGCCCATCCCCGAGGGCATCTGGCGCCGGCGATAATTACGCCTTGCGCTCAGACAAAGGAGCTGGATCGCCGATGTTCGAATATCGGCGGACGGCGCCAACTGACTAACCCGGCGCATGCTCCGCATATTGCGGAAGATCGTCGGTAATGACGTACCACGGGGCTTTGGAGCCGACGAAGATGTGCTTGGTCGGCCGAATGGTCGGATCATCGACCAGCGTTCCCATGGGAACGTGAGTGTAAACTCCGTCCCGCACGACCGAGAACACCAGGGAGCCACAGAGTTTGCAGTGGCTGTCGTTGCCGTTTTCTTCGCCGAAGACCAGCAGACAGGTGAGACCACGGACAAGCTTGAAGTTGGCGCGTCGAATGCCGGCGAATGGCTTGAACGCGGAGCCTGTCGTCCGGCGGCAGTTCGAGCAGTGGCAGTACGCGGAGTATTCAAACTCATCGGCCACTTCGTACTCGACCGCGCCGCAGAAACATCTTCCCGAGAGTCGACGTGAGATCATCGGCTGACCGCCGTGCGCCCCTTGGCCAGGGCCGGCTTTGGCGTGGGTTTGAACCCTCGGTTTCCCATTGGGCAATTTTCACCAAGCCAGCGGGGTTTGCCAAGCACTACGATCTCAAGGACCCGGATGGCTACCGTGTAGAAGCTCGCGTCGAGGCCGCTACAATCCACGCGGAGACCGTGACCAAGAGGGTCACGACGAGCTCTGACCATTGATTTTCAGGCGGCGTGGCCCATCCGGGCCGCGGCCACACAAAAAAACTCGGCACCCAGACCAGAAGACCAAACAAGCTCATCATGATCGCTTCAAGGGTGGCCGCCAGACCGGGTAGAAGCCGGATAATGAGGGCGATTCCCGCGGCCACGTGACAAAACCCGGTGAAATAAGCGACTTCCAACCGGCCAGGCAGCCAGCCGGGCACCATGCCGGCGGTGAAATCGGCGTACACGAAGTGCGACCATCCGTAGAAGACACAGGTTAGGCCGAACACCATCTGCGCCGCACGCGGGGCGCGCTGGTGGGCTATTGGAATCTCCGATCCACGCGACCGCCATCGCAACCCAGCGTAGAGAATCCATGCGCCGACGAGCGAACTCAGGGCTTCGATAAACCCATACCACCCATCAACGCTGAGCGGTTTGGAGAGCACCATCGGTACGCCAATCAGCGCCCAGGCCGCGAAGTACCAGCCGATCGTCAAGACGCTCCTCAACGCGGTGGCCGAAAAGCAAAGGCCGGCGCTGGCGGCCAGGACAAGCAGGGCGACCCCATAAACCACGGTTGTCCGCCAAGGAATCCAGGCAGGCAAGGACGTGCCTCCCGGCGCAAAGTCGCCGTAAGCAAGGCTCAACAGGGCCACGCTCGCTGATGCGATAGCAAACACGTATTGAGCTGAACCAAGATTGCGCATTGGCATATATCTGTTAGCGTCGCCGCTGCGCGCCAACTGACACCACGAGTTCGCAGGGTGATCAATTCTCCACGTCCACGCGCGGCAGCGCGAGCAAGTCCGGCTCCACCCACCCGAGGCGCGCCTCCGCGGAAAACAGCCGCTCCCGACTGTAATAGCGCAACGGCAGCCGCCGATCGCCAATCCGCTCGATCAATTCCCGCACCAAATCATCCGTCGGCCGCCCACGATCGGCTGATCGCACGAATTCACGGATGAGCACGATATAAAGCCGCGTGATCGTTTCATGGTAGCCCGCAGAATCCGAATTGACGCCGCCGGTCGCCTCGTTATACGCGCGGATCCGCCCGCGCAGCAGATCCAATGATTCGACGTCCGAGAAACGCAATGCATGCCACAGCCCCACCCGCAAGTGCGCCTCGTGCGTCCACTCGCTCTTCGGCAAGGTCAACGCAATGAATTCACGCGCCACCCGATCGGTCTCCACACCACCCACGCCAGAATGCGCTAGCGACGGAACAGCAGCACGGCCTTCTGCAGCGTCATCCACACTCCCCAGAGAATGGGAATCCACACCGCGGCCCAGGCGACCGTGATGAGCAGCGGGTGGCTGGCGGAGCTCACGTCCTCGCCGTTGTCGAGGGCGGCGGGCCGCGCGGCGCCATTGACGCGGGACGCCGGCATGTCAAGACTCTCCGGCACCGGGCGGATCAGCCAATTGAGCAGCAGCCCGAGCAGCAGCAGCCCCGCGAGGATGTACATGGTGATGCTGTAGGCCTGGGCCTTGGCGACGCCGTGGGCGAGCTGATATTCGCGGATGTAATTCACCAGCACCGGCCCGAAGATGCCGGCGGCCGACCAGGCGGTGAGCAGCCGACCATGAATGGCGCCTACCATGCGGGTGCCGAACAGATCGGCGAGATAAGCGGGCACGGTGGCGAAGCCGCCGCCGTACATCGAAAGGATGACGCAGAAGGAGCCGACGAACAGCGCGAGGGCATAGGTGGAGGCCATCCACGGAATGGAGGCGTACAGCCCCAGGCCGATCAGAAAGAACAACGCATAGGTCGCCTTGCGGCCGATGTGATCGGACAGCGACGCCCAGAAGATGCGCCCCGCGATGTTGAACAGCGACAGCAGTCCTGTGAAGCCCGCGGCGATGGCTGCGATCTGTCCGAGCTGATCCTTATTCAGCTGGTCGAAACTGGTCTGCACGCCGAGCAACCGGCCGCCGAACACCTCCTGGAGCAGCGGTGAGGCCATGCCGAGCACACCGATGCCGGCGGTGACATTGAGACAGAGCACGCCCCACACCAGCCAGAATTGCGGGGTGCGCCAGGCCGTCTCGAGGCTGACATTGCCATGGGTGACCAGTCGCTTGGCACCGGCGGCGGACGGGCTCCAGCCGGCGGGATGCCAGTTCTCGGGCGGCACGCGGTAGCCGAACGAGCCGAGCATCATGAACACGAAGTAGATGGCGGCGAGCACGGCGAAGGTCTGCCATACGCCGACGCCTTCGGCCGTGGCGTAATGCTTCATGAGTTTGTCGGCCAGCGGCGCGCCGATCATGGCGCCGCCGCCGAATCCCATGATGGCGAGACCGGTCGCCATGCCCCGCCGGTCCGGAAACCATTTGATCAAGGTTGAGACCGGCGAGATGTAGCCCAGGCCGAGGCCGATGCCGCCGATCACCCCGAGCCCGAGCCACATGAGCCAGAGCTGATGCACGCTCACCGCGAAGGCGGCGATGGCGAGGCCGCCGCTCCAACACAGGGTGGCGACCACGCCCGCCTTGCGCGGACCGACGCGCTCCAGCCAGCCGCCGAACAGCGCCGCCGCCGAGCCGAGAAACACGAAGAACAGCGTGAAGGTCCACCCGAGCTGGGTGATTTTCCAGTCGCAAGTGGTGGTGGTGAGGTAGCCGAAGAACGAGGTGTCGGCCGGGCAGGCCACCGCCTTGGATACGCCTACCGCCTTCGACAACGGCAGCCAGAACACCGAAAACGCGTACGCCACCCCGATGCACAAATGAATGGCGAGCGCGGCCGGCGGCACCAGCCAGCGATTGTAGTCATGGTGCGCGACGGTGCGTTCACGCGACAGCAGTCCGGGCGAGGCGGCGAAGGCGGTGGAAGACATTCAGAGTACCTCGGTCAAATTGTTCTTGTCCGCAGGGCGCATTATAACCGCCGCGGGCCAAAGCGCGCGGACGGCGAACAGCGAGCCGAGCAGTGCGAGCCAGGCGCCATCGAGGCCGCCGCCGCCCGAACTCGAGGGCGGCGGCGCGGTGATGGTGAGCAGCTGGCTCGCGCTCGCGGTCTGGCCGTTGCCGAGGCAGGTGAGCGTGAGGGTCTCGCTGCCGGCCGCGCCGGGCGTGACGGTGGCGCTGCCCGAGGTTGGTTCGTTGCCGCTGAATTTAGCATCACCGAGCGCGGTGCAATTGGACGCATTGCTGCTGGACCAGCTGACCACCACGCTGCCCGTGGTGGTCACGGTCGAAGCGCTCAGCGAGAGACTCACGGTGGGCGCCGGCGGCGTGCTGACCGGCATCACGGTGAGGGCGATGGCCGGCGAAATCGCCGACAACCCATTGCTGGAGCAGCTTACTTGCAGGGCATAGGTGCCGACCGGCTCGGCGATCAGGGGGAGCGTGGACTGTGCCGTAACCGCCATCGGAGCGGCGAGACCGGGTGCGCCACCGAGGTAGCAGCCGTCGATATTGGAGGCGATCACGACGCTGTACTGGCCGCCCGCCGTCACCGTGGTAGGCATCACCTGCAGCGTGACGTAGGGCGTGTCGTTGGTGACGTTGACAGTGACCTGCGAGGACACCGACACGCTGCCGGCGCTGCAATCGAGGCCGTAGGTGTAACTGCCGACGGCGGTGACCAGGGGCTGGAAGGTACTGTCGGGCGCGCGCTGCGCGGTGATCCAACCATCATTCGGCGCGCCGCCGGTGGGCGTGCAATAGTCGGCGATCGAATCCCAGGTGAGCTCGAGCGGCTGGCCGAGGATGCGATCCGTGGAATTAGCGGTGAAGCTGAAGGCCGGCGCAATGGTGCTGAAGGCGGTGTGAGCGAGCTGGGTGTTGCTGGTGCCGCAGCTCAGGGTGGTTTCACCGTTAGCCTGTGCCTGGCTGAACACCAGCGTGGCCGAGCCCGTGGCGGGCAGGCCGGTGAGGGTGTCCGTACCCGGTCCGGTGGGCACGTTGCTGCTGATGGTGCAGGGCGAGGTATTGGCGCTCCAGGTCAGGACATAGGGCGCTCCCACCCACACCACGGGCAGTGAAGTGCCGGTGTAGCCGCCCGAGGGCTGCGGCAGGGTCCAGGAAATCTGCACCGTCGAGCGGCTGACGCGGCCGCTCGGATAATGGCAGGTAATGCCGTAGGTCACGCTGCCCACCGACGGGCTGGTGACCGACAACGGCCCCTGCACGGCTTGCGGCCCGCTCCAGCCGTCGCCGCTCACGCCGCCGCCGGCGGTGCAGCTGGTGGCAGTGGCCGCGGTCCAATCGAGTTCCACCGGTGTGGTGATGCTGGCGATCGGCACGGATGCGGTGAGTACCAGCGGGTCGAGACCGCTCGCGCCGGCAATGACCTGAGTGCCGGTGTTTTGCGGGTCGAGCACCGATGCCAGCGTGGCCGTCCCGGTGGTGCTGGTGGCATCTGAGGTGGAATTCCACACCGCTGCGAGCGACGTGAAGAACGCGCCCGCCGTCGCAACCGTCGGCGCGGTCACCGGCGCCACCGGGCAGCTACCCGGTCCGCCGTTGGTGTCGCGTTCGAGCGAGGCGGTGCCGACCAGATGATCGTTCTGATCGAACAGTCCGCCGCCCGAAGCGCCCGGGCCGAAGAAGCCCAGCTGGCTCGATACCCCCCAGAAGGTCGAGGTGAAGCCGCCGCCGAGTTGGGTCTCGACCGCGGTGTAGGGCACCGCCGCGCCGAACCAATCGACGATCTGTTTCTTGGTCGAAAGCGCGTGATGCAAGGTGTAGCCGCCCTGGATGGTTCCGCCGCTCACATCGAAGCCGGCGAAATAAGGAGCGGGGATGATGGGGCTTTCGCTGAGCATGATGAGCCACACGTCCTGCTGCTCGACCACCGTGGTGGCGCCGGTCTGGGTCACGATGGACGGATCATAGAGATCGCCCAAGACATCGCCGCAGGGCGTGATGGCGTCCCAGAACACCATGGTGGAGGCGGCGTTCGCCGGTGCGCCGCCACCGCCGGTGTCCTGCTCGCAGTGGCGCGCGGTCAGCATGTAGGGAATGCCGTCATTGCGCACGTTGCCGACCAGAACGCCCGTGCATTGCACCAGGTTGGCGACGATGAGAGCGGCGGTGGCATGGGCGTTGCCGGCGTTGGCGGTGGTCGCCTCGCATTCGTAATTCTCGATGCAGCCGGCATTCGGATTGGCCGCGCTGGTCCCAGCCGCGTCGGTGCCTGATGCGCCGGCGCCGGCTGCCGCCAAAGCCGACCGGCGGCGCAGCTCATCGTAGTGCGGATGATTGGCCGTGCCGGCGCCGAGACCGCGGTAGCCGGCCTGCAATCCCAGGATGGAGAACTGCACCGCGGCGCGCTCGGCGGCCGGCATGGAGAGCGTTAGATCCAAGGTGTCGCCCTTGAGCACGCGGCTCCACAGATCGCCGGCGTGTACATCGCGGGAGGTGTAGGCAAAGTGCGCGCCGAGCGAACCGCTGATCACCAGAGTGGCATGCGGCGGCAGCGCCACGCCGCCGGCGTGCAGCGACATGGACACCGCGCCCGGAATGCGCACCGAGTAATGCCAGCGCGCCTCGCCGGCGGCCTGCGACCATTCACCGGCGCCGGCGGCCGAGATGTGGTGCGGCACCTCCACGGCGAAGCGGCTGGTGTGCGCCGCGGCCGCGTCGATGAGCGGCGCGAGATCGATGGACAGGGTGCGCACAGGCACCGCCGCGTGCGTCGCAACCGCGAGCAAAAGCGAGGCGCACAGCCAAGCCCGGCGCGTTGCCAGTTCATGGAGACAACGCCGGAACAAAACCTTGCCCTCCCAGGGCCTCATCGTGGAGGCCGCCTTCAAGGCGCGCCCCGCTTAGTTGTAGTGGTCAATAGGGCGATAGCTTCAACGACTTTGCGGTAAAACGCCAGCGTGCCTTGGGCGGTGCAACGGGCCATCGCACCCCGAAATTCCCCTGTGGGGGCGCGGGTTTGCGTGTTTGAGGCCGCTGCGTCCCTTACACTACGCGTATGGACAGTCGCAGATTCACGAGGTTCACCGCCGGCCTGGCGGCCTGCGGTGCGTTGCTGTTTGCCGGCGTTGCCATCGCGAGCGACGGCCTTTCCGCGGCGAGTGCTCCGCCTTCGGTGCCGGCGTGGCTCTTTCCCTTGAATCCGCCGAGCGGTAAGCGTGCCGCCGACACGCAGGCGCGGCTGCGTCTTCCGGGCAGCGATGCGGCTTTCAGCGCGGCGCAGCTCAAGAATATGTTCGATGCAGTGGATTGGTTTCCGCAAGCGCATGCGGCCATGCCGCCGATCGTGGCGACCGGTCGCGCGCCCGAGGTGTATGCCTGCGGCTATTGCCATACACCGAGCGGCCAGGGCCGTCCGGAGAATGCCGCGCTCGCGGGCCTGCCCGCAGCCTACATCGTTCAACAGGTGGCCGATTTCAAATCCGGCGCGCGCCGCAATGCACCGCACACCGATGCCTATCGGCCGAACGGCCTGATGATCACCGTGGCCGAGCGCGTGAGCGACGTGGATCTGGCGGCGGCTGCGGCCTATTTCGCGGCGCAGCAGCTGCGCCGGCGGGTGGTGGTGCTGGAGCGCACACGCATACCCCATCTGACCGTGGTGGGCTGGGTGTACGCGAGAGCACCCGAGGCGGGCGATGAGCCGCTCGGCGAACGGCTGATCGAAATGATGCCGGATGCTAAGCGCCATGAAATGCGCGACGACAGCCTGGTCTACCGGGCCTATGTGCCGCCGGGCAGCATCGGCCGCGGCCGCCGCCTGGCCACGGGCGACAGCGCCACCGCCTGCACCTCATGCCACGGTCCGGCGTTGCAGGGTGAAGCGCTCGCGCCGCCGCTCGCCGGACGTTCGCCGAGCTATGTCATGAGGCAGCTGCTCGCGTTTCAAAGCGGCGCACGCAGCGCGCCGGCAGGCAAGCCCATGCAGGCCGTGGCCGCGCCGCTGCGCATTGCCGACATGATCGACCTCGCAGCCTACACGGCCTCGGTGCCGCTGCGAGCGCCGCCGCACGCCGGCGTCCGAGTTGAGCGGGCGGGTCGTGCGCCTCAGCTCGCGCTTTCCGCCGAATAGCGCGCCAGCAACCCGGTGCGCACCGCATGCCGGTAAACCCGGCCGTAGAACCAAGCGGCGATCAACAGCAGGACACCCGCCAACACGCCACCTTCGAGCAGCGTCGAGGCGGGAAAGGGCTGGCCGGCGAGCAGGCTGCGCATGCCCTCGAACACGTAGGCGGGCGGCAGCGCATGCGACACCCATTGCATCCAGACGGGCAGCGTCGAGAGCGGGTAGAACACGGCGGCGAATGGCGCGAGCACTGCGGGCAGCGGCCACAGCAGCCACTCGGAGGCCGGACCCAGGCGCAGCACCACGGCGCTGCCGAAGACTCCCAGGGTGATGCCGAACACGAACAGAATCGCCAGATACGCCACCAGCGACAATCCCATGGCAAAAAACTCGAGGCCGAACACGCCGGTGGCGAGCGCCAGCATCACCGCGAGCCCGAGGCTGCTGGTCAACACGCTGGTGATCACCAGCCCGCAGACATATTCGGAGATCGACAGTGGCGAGGCGAACAGATTCAGGAAATTGCGCGACCAGACATCCTCGAGAAAGGCCGTGGTCACACCCTGCATGATGCGCGTGCAGAAATCCCACAGCAGCACGCCGCCCAGAAGTGCCGGCACGAAGTCCACCCGACCACCGTCAGCCTGGTTGAGATAACGGGTGATGAATCCCCACAGGACGATGTCGATGGCCACCCAGGTGACCATGGGAAACAGGCGCACCGGGCTGCCGCGCATGAGATAAACCTGGCGTAGGACGATGCCGGCGATCGGACGCAGTTTCATCGCACCATCCGGATGAACAGTTCCTCGAGCGAGGCCGAGCCCTGTTCCTGTGGCAGGGACTTCGGATCGCCTTCGAGCAGGATCCGGCCATGCGACAGCAGCAGCACCCGGTCGCAGACGGTCTCGACTTCTATCATGTTATGCGAGGTCCAGAGGATGCCGCAGTGATCGTGGGCGGCGAGCGCCCTGATCTTGGCACGGATGAGCTGCGCCGCGGACGGGTCCAGAGAGGCGGTGGGCTCGTCGAGCAACAGCAGCTGCGGCCGGTTGAGCAGCGCCTTGGCGAGCGCCGCGCGCGTCTGCTCGCCCGAGGACAACAGGCCGCACTTGGTGCGGCGCAGTTTCTTCAGATCAAATTCGCTGATGAGCTCATCGACGCGGGCGCGCAGCCGCGGGATGCCGTAGAGCAGGCCGAAGAAGGTGAGATTCTCCTCGACGGTGAGATTGCCCGGCAGGGCGGCATACACCGCCGCGAAATTGGTGCGCTCGAGCGCCTGTGCGCGGCGCCGGGCAATGTCGATGCCGCCGATGAATATCCTGCCAGAGGTGGGTTGAAGGACGCCGAGTACCATGTTGATGGTGGTGGTTTTGCCCGCGCCGTTCGGTCCGACGAGGCCCACGATCTCGCCGCGCCCGACCTGAAACGACACGTCGTCGACCGCGGTGATTTTGTCATATTGTTTGCGCAGCTCCTGCACGGCGAGCGCGTGTGAAATTGCGGTATCGGTCGGGGTCTCGGGCTGCATCGGCGTCAGTGTACCGTGATAACGTAGCGCCCAGTTTCACGAAAGGCGGACGCAGTGCTGACGAACATTCATCTGATCGGCGGGGAGAAGGGCGGGGTCGGAAAATCCATGGTTGCGCGTCTGCTGGCGCAGTATCTGATCGATCAATCGATTCCGTTTCTGGGCTTCGATACGGACAAGTCCCACGGCGCGCTCATGCGCTTCTACGCCGGCTACGCCTCGCCGGTGGTCATCGACAATTATGAAAGCCTGGACGCCATCGTCGAGGCCGCCGCCGAAAAGCCGGAGCGGCGCATCCTGGTGGATCTGGCGGCGCAGACCCAGGCCGGGCTCACGCAGTGGATGGATGATTCACAGCTGCTCGAGGTGGCCCCGGAGCTCGGCCTCTACATCCGCTACTGGCACGTCATGGACTCGGGCAGGGACTCGGTGGATCTGCTCAAGACGTTGTTGGACCGATACGGCACGCGACTGAACTACGTGCTGGTGCTCAATCAACTGCGCGGCGACGATTTCGGCATCCTGGACAAATCCGGCCAGAAGCGCCGCGCCCTCGACCTGGGCGCGAGCGTCATCACGATCAAACGCCTGCAGGATGCTTCCATGCTCAAGATCGACGCCAGCAGCTCGAGTTTCTGGGCGGTGGCGAATCGCGGCGACAGCGACGCCGGCGGCTTCGGCGTGCTCGAGCGCCAGCGGGTGCGCGCATGGCTGAAGAACTCCTTCGAGCAGATCGCCACGCTCGGAGTCTGATCCGGCCTTTGCCAGGCGCGTTTCTGTCCGAACGCGCCAGTTAGTTGCGTTTCATTCATCGGGGTCCTCTCCCAGACTGGCAGCACGCGATCCACACACGCGATCGCACAGCCATCAGGAGTGGACATGAACAGCTTTACCGTCACCGCCATCGGCAATCTCGCCAAGAATCCGGAACTCGCCGTCAAGGGCGACACCACATATACCCGCATCTGCCTCGTAGGCAACGATTACGCGGGCAAGGACGAGGAGGGCAATCCGCGCGAGGCGGTGACCAGCCTGTGGTTCGTCGCCTTCGAAGGTCTCGGTGAAACGATCGCCAAGAACGCGCGCAAGGGCGATCAGCTCATCCTGCAGGCGCAGATCCGCGCCAACAATTGGACCGACAAGGACGGCGAGAAACAATACGACCATTCCTTCGTGGTCCAGACCTTCAGGTTTGGTGCGCCGGGCAGGATCAAGCGCGAGGAACTGGCGGCGCGGATGGACGAGAAGCAACTGGGGACCCTCGAGACGGAGGTTTGAGACGGACATGATTCGCGATCTCTGGAATGCGCCGTTTGCCGTGATGACCGCGGCCGCGCTGGTCATGGCACCTGCGCTGGCGCTGGCGCAGGCCTCTCCCTTCATGACCGGCGCCACCGCGCTGCAGACCAACATCCTGGCGTGGCTGACGCCGATCGCCGTGATTCTGATCATGATTCTCGGCGGAATGGCAATGGCAAACCGAATGAGCTGGGGGTGGTGCCTGGGCGCAATCCTGGGCATCGCGATTGCATTCGGCGCGCCGCAAATCGTCGCCTGGGTGCGCGGCATGTTCGGCGTTTGAGGGCTGCACCATGAGCGAACGCAATGCAGGGCTGAAGGCCGACGCACTGTTCGTGGGGGCGACGCGACCGCCCATGCGATGGGGCGTCACCTATTCCGCGCTGCTGTTCAACATGGTGTTCACGCTGGAGACGTTTCTGCTGACCAAGAATCTGCTGACGCTGCTGATCAGCGCACCGCTCCACGCCGTGTCGGCGCTGCTCTGCACCCGGGATGCGCGATTCTTCGATCTCGCCGTCTTGTGGGCGCGCACGAGGTTGCCGGCGTTTTTCGCAAACCTGCGGTATTGGAGCGCCAGCAGCTACAGTCCCCTCGCGCTAGACCTGCCTGATCGGCGCGGCCGGCGCCGGCGCGAACCCGTCTGGCCGCTGCCGGCGGCCGGGCCGAGGGTCATGCCGTGACGCCGGCCGCCGCGCGGGAGCCGGCCCTGCGCCGCGAATTCGCGGCCGCAGACCGCATTCCCTATACGGCGCACGTCGCTCCGAGCGTGGTGAAGACGCAATTCGGGGATTATGTGCTGGCCTTCCGCCTGTCCGGCGCCAGTTTCGAGAGCAGCGATGATGCGCAGATCAACGTCTGGCATGAGCGGCTGAATGTCTTGTGGAGAAATATTGCCGGCCCAAACGTCGCGCTATGGTCCCACGTGATCCGGCGCCGGGAATGCACGTCGCACTGCGCAGCGCGCAATCCCGGACCCACGGACTTCGCGACACAATTGCATCTGAAATACGAGCGTCGGCTCGCCCGTGAGACGCTGATGGTCAACGAATTGTACCTGGCGATCGTCCATCGACCCAACGCCAACGTGACCACGGGCATTCTGTCCAAGGCGCTCAGCCGCAGCCAGAAGGATGGTTCGCGTCTGGAGATCGCGGATGCGTTGGATGTCTGCGCAAAGCTTGCGCAGACCGTGAGCGCCTCGCTGGCCCGCTACGAGCCGGAACTGCTCGGCGCATATCGTGCCGGACAGGCCTGGTGTTCGTCTCTTCTGGAATATCTCGGCGTGCTCGTCAATGGCGAATGGCAGCGAATGCCATTGCCGCGGATTCCTTTGAGCCAGGCACTCGTCAGCACGCGCCTGTTCTTCGGCAACGAAGCCATCGAGTACCGCACGGCGACCGCGACTCACGTCGGAGCCATGTTGGGCATCAAGGAGTATCCGTCGCCGTCGTTCGCCGGGATGTACGATTCGCTGTTGTCCGCTCCGCTGGCGTTCGTGCTGACGCAGTCCTTCTCCTTCCTGACGAAATCAACGGCCCAGGCGCTATTGCAACGCCAGTACAATCGCATGGCCAATGCAGGCGATTTCGCGGTGTCGCAGGCGGAGGAACTCACCGCTGCACTCGATGCCCTGACCAGCAACGAATTCGCCATGGGCGATCATCATTTCTCGCTGCAGGTGATTGCCGACATTGCCGACCCGGCCGATCCGCAAGGCGACGCGCACCGGCTGCGTGCGCTCAACGATAAAATCTCGCTGGCACGCGCCCTGCTCGCCGATACGGGCATGCTGGTGGCGCGGGAGGACCTGGCCCTCGAAGCCGCATTCTGGGCGCAGTTGCCGGGAAACTTTGCGGTGCGCCCGCGCAAGGCGCCGATCACCACACGCAATTTTGCGGCGATGGTTCCCTTCCACAATTATCCCTGCGGGCGCGCGACCGGCAATCATTGGGGTGATGCGCTCGCCCTGCTCGTCACCAGTGCGCGCTCCCCGTATCATTTTTCACTCCATGCCAGTGATCCGGCCGATGCCACCGGCGGCAGCCGCAAGGACACGGGTCATACGCTCATCTGCGGCCCCACCGGATCCGGCAAGACGGTGTTCATCGGGTTTCTGATCGCCATGCTGCATCGCAGGGGCGTAACCCAGGTCATCTTCGACAAGGATCGGGGTCTGGAGATACTGGTGCGCGCGCTTGGCGGAGAGTACCTGCCGCTGAAGAGCGGCGCGCCGACCGGTTTCAATCCCCTGCAGCTGCCCGTGACGCCGGCGAACACCGAATTTCTCAAGACCTGGCTGCGCGAGCTCGCGGGATCCGCGCGCGGTCAGACGGCGCCTTCGGTGCGCGAACAGGCGGATCTCGATCAGGCACTGCGCGGTACTCTGGCGCTCGATCTGGCGGCGAGAAGATTGTCACGGCTGGTGGAGTTTCTCGATCCGACCGATCCGGAGGGATTGCATGCGCGGCTGGCACGCTGGTCCGCCGGGTGTGGAGGCGACTACGCCTGGGTGTTCGACAATCCCAGCGATACCGTGGTCCCGAGGCTCTGCGGCAGTATCGTGATCGGATTCGACGTCACCGAATTCCTGGATCACAAGGTCGCGCGCCCGCCGCTGACGCTATACCTGTTCCACATGGTGCGCCAGCTCCTGGACGGGCGGCGGCTGGTGTGCTGGCTGGATGAATTCTGGCGGCTGCTGGCCGATCCGGCCTTCGAGAATTTCGCCAAGGACGGACCCAAAACCTGGCGGAAATTGAACGGGGTCATGAGCCTCGCAACGCAGAGCGCGAGCGACGTGCTCGACAGTCCGATCAGCAGAACCCTGGTGGAGCAGACGCCAACCAAGGTTTTTTTCCCCAACGCGGATGCAAATCTCGACGAGTACACCCGCGGCTTCGGACTCACGGAGCGCGAGTTCAAGCTCATCAAGCAACAGCTGCCGCCCGGTTCGCGCCAGTTCCTGGTGAAACAGGCCCACCACAGCGTCGTATGCGAGCTCGACCTGCAGGGCTTCGATGCTGAATTGGCGGTGATCTCGGGACGTTCGAGTCAGGTGGAGCGCATGCATCGCATCATCGCGGCCAACGGCGCCGATCCGGCCCAGTGGCTGCCGCCATTCATGTCCGGCCATTCCGGTCAAGGAGAACGCCATGTCTAAACGGAAATTATCGATAGCCATCTGTCTCGCCCTCGCGACTGCCGCTCCGGCCGCTCGCGCGCAGTGGGCGGTGATCGACGTCAATGCCATCGCACAGCTCGCTCGGCAGGTGCAGACCCTGGAGCAGCAGCTGGCCACCGCGCGCAATCAGCTCGAGACAGCCTCGATGCAGTTTCAATCCATGACCGGCAGCCGGGGAATGGAGCGGCTGCTCGCCGGTACGGTGCGCAATTACCTGCCGGCGGACTGGAGCCAGTTGACCGGCGTGCTGCAAGGCGCAGGGGGCGGCTATCCCGGGCTCGCCGCCAGTTACCAAGGCCTATTGAATGGTAATGCGGTGCTGACGGCGCAGGGTCTGGCGGCCTTGTCGACCGCCGATCAGCAGCTCATCACCGGCGGGCGGCAGCGCGCGGCGATGAATCAGGCCCTATCGCGGCAGGCGCTCACCAACAGCAGCAGCCGGTTTGCATCCATCCAGAGCCTGATCAATGCCATACCGACGGCCGGGGATCAGAAAGCCATTCTCGAGCTGGCGACGAGAATCAGCGCGGAACTGGGCATGCTGCAGAACGAGCAGACCAAGCTGCAGGTGCTGAGCCAGAACTCATCGGCGGAGGAGGCCGCCGGCCGGCAGCGCGAACGGGAACAGGCCGTCGTCGCACAGGGTCAATTCGCAACCCGCTTTCGCCCGATTCCGTAGGCCTGCGGTTCGGTCATGGGATTCTTCGCAAGCTTTTGGTCCTGGCTCAACGGCCAGCTAGCGACCTACGTCGGCGACAACACGGCCCGCCTGGCCGCGGTTCTCGAGCCGGCGGTGGTGAGCTGCGCCACCATCTACGTGATGATCTGGGGCTTTCTGCATCTGACTGGAAAAATTGAAGAGCCGCTGGTCGCGGGCTTGAAGAGGATACTGGTGCTGGCCGCGGTGCTCGGTGTGGGAATGCGCTTGTGGCTGTACAACACCCTCATCGTCGACACTTTCTACAACGCCCCGGCGCAGTTGGCGGCCGCCGTCGTGGGAGCGGCTGATCCGGTCGGCACCATCGACACCATTTGGGAGAGCGGCGGCGCGGTCGCCGGCTATCTATGGACCAAGGGCGCGTTCGCCTTCCTCTCGGCCGGACTCGGATTCGAGATCGCAGGCGTCGTAGTCTGGCTGTTCATCGGCCTCTTGTGCGTGTACTCCATGTTCCTCATTGCGCTGTCGCGCATCGCGCTGGCGGTACTGCTGGCGCTCGGACCGCTGTTCATCGCCATGCTGCTGTTCGATGCCACCCGACGATTCTTCTCTTCGTGGCTTGCCCAGCTCGCGAACTATGGTCTGATCACCGTCCTGACGGTGATGATCGCGGCGCTGCTGCTGCAAATCGTGAAATCCTATGCGGCGCAGACCGCGGCGCTCGGGGCGGCGATTCTCACGGTCGACGCGCTGCACATGGTGTTGGTGTCGGTGCTGGTCTTCCTGCTGATGCGCCAGGTCATGCCCATCGCCTCCGCTCTGGCTGGCGGGCTCGCGCTCAGTTCATTCGGCACCTTGAGTCGCACCATCTCCGGCGGCGTCAGCAGAGCCGGTGCGATGGCCAAATACTCCGCCAAACGGGTGTTGCCCGGGATGTTCAGATACTGAATTTTTCGTCAAGGAGGGTGTGTGAAAATCCGCTATCTGCTGTGTTCCATGTGGCTGCTCGGTGCCTGTTCGTCGCACGCCGTGCGCTGTGATCAGAGGCTGCAACCCATCAACGTCCCCGCGACGATTCCGGCGGCGGTGCGCGACGCGGCACCTTCCCGAGGTTCTCCGTGAGCGGGGTGCCGGAGCCGCAGGGGTACTTTCTGGAGGCCGCCTCCTGGGACGCGGATCGCGTAGCCGGCTTTCGCCGCACGGCCCGCGTGGCATGGCGGGTGGCTGCGGCGGCCTGTGTATGCACCGTGTCATGCGCCGTGTCGCTCGCGTTGCTGATGCCATTGAAGCGCGTCGATCCGTTCGTGGTGCGCGTGGATTCGAGCACCGGCGTGGTCGATGTGGTGCCCGTCTACGCCGGACACGCAGCGCCGGACGAGCTGGTCACGCGATATTTTCTCTCCCACTACGTGTCGGTGTGCGAGCGGTTCAATTTTGCGACCGCGGAAAGCGATTATGAAGAATGTGGAGCCTTCCACACCGCGGCGCGCAACCAGGCCTGGTACGCGCTTTGGACGCCGACCAACCCGGCATCCCCCATCAACGTGCACCGTGACGGCAGCAGCGTGCGGGTACAGGTCAGCGCTGTCAGCTTCTTCACGCGTGCCAGCGGCCTGTCCGATCTCGCGCAGGTACGTTACCTGAAAGCCGCGCGTCAGGCGGGCGGTGCGAATGAAAAAATCACGCGCTGGATCGCGACAATCTCATATGCCTACGCTGATCCTGCCAAGGAGCCGAGGACGCGGCGCTGGAATCCGCTTGGATTCAAGGTGGTCGAATTCAACTCCGAGCCGGAGGTTCCGCTCGAGCCGCCGACCGGACAACAAACGGCCGCCACCGGCAAGGGACCATGGCCATGAACGCAGGCGCACCGAGCTCGCGCCGCGGAGGGCACATCGTGCTCATGCTGGGCGCAATGTCGGTCGGCTTCAATGTCTCGGCCGAGACCGTGCCGACGAAGGGGACGGTCGATGGCCGGGTTCGCGTGGCCGCTTACAATGCCGATGAGGTCTACCGGCTGTACGCCTACGCCGGCTATCAGATCGACCTGGAATTCGAACCGGGCGAGACCTTCGTCGGCCTCGGCGCCGGAGACCTGGAAGCGCTGACCTTCGTCGGGCAGGACAATCACCTGTTCCTCAAGCCGAAGGCGGCGCCGGTCGCGACCAATCTGACCGTGCTGACGAACCGGCGGCACTACCAATTCGACTACAGCGCCGTGCCGGCGCGCCCGGCCGCCGCGGCACCGGACGTGATGTATGCGGTGCGATTCAGCTATCCGCAGCAGCCAACGAAGACGGCCGCGGACGCGGCGACGGCCCGCGTGGAGTCGCAGCTCGCGAAGGCTCCGGGGGAGCGGCCGGCCAATCGAAATTATGGATATTGCGGTCATCCCTGGCTCAAACCGTCCGCCGCGTCGGACGACGGCGTGCACACCCGCCTGCGATTCGATCCGCACGCCGAACTGCCGGCGATTTTTGTGTTCAACGATGATGGCAGCGAATCACTGTTGAACTTCAGCATGGAGGCAGGCGACGTCCTCATTCACCGTGTCGCGCGGCGCTTCATCGTGCGGCGCGGGGGCCTCACCGGCTGCATCGTCAATCAAAGCTTCGCGGGCGGTGCGACCCGGCTCGAATCCGGCACCGTTGCGCCCGACGTCGAGCGCAAGACCCTGACCGGCAACCCCGCGAGCGGTGATCCATGAGCGGCGAGGAGCGGCAGGCCGTGAGCGGCGAGCGCGCCGCCGCCGCCGTGAATCGCACGCTCGGGGCGCAATCCCGGGTGAGCAGTTTGCTCGCCATGGGACTGATGAGTGCTCTGGGTCTCGGTGCCCTCACGTGGTATTACACCAATGCACTCACGCGCCAGTCGCGCGCGCGCCAAAGCGCGCAAACCCAGGCGGTGAATCGTGCACAAGGGGATATGCCGCTGCCTGCCATCGGGCGGATCGATCAGCCGCAGCCGGGCGCAGGCACCGCGCCAAAGCCGACGCCGGAGGCGGGGGCGCCCGGTCCGGCAGCGTTGCCGATCGTGCTCGACGAGGCTCCGGCGCCGATGGGCATGCCGCTGGCGGCACCCAATCCCGGCTACGGTACGCCGCCCGCGAAGAGCGCCGCTCAATTGCAACTCGAGCGGCAGCTGTCCGGGACGGTCTATGCGCCCCAGGGGCTGGCCGTGGCCGTCTCCGCAAACTCCCAGGCGCCGCCGGACGGCGCGTCGCAACCGAAAGCGGAGCCCGGGGACCTCGCGCCCATGCTGCGTCCCGCGATCACTCCCGCGGCACGGGCGCAAGTCCTGCCCACCCAGCGCCTCCTGCTGCCGAAAGGCGCGTTCATCGACTGCACTCTGGAGACGGCGATCGATTCTACCCTGCCTGGCATGACCACCTGCATTCTGGCCACCGACACCTTTGGTGCGGACGGCAAGGTGGTGCTGCTCGAGCGCGGGACGAAGCTGGTAGGTGAAACCAAGGGGCAGGTGCAGCAGGGCGCGGCCCGAGTGTTCGTGCTTTGGACCGAGGCGCGCACGCCCACCGGAGTCATCGTGCCGCTCGCTTCTCCGGGCGCCGATGAGTTGGGCCGATCCGGATTGTCCGGTACGGTGGAGCGACACTTCTGGCAGCGCTTCGGCGCAGCCATGCTGGTTTCCGTCATCGACGGCGCCGTCCAGTCGGCGGTGCAATCCTCGCGCAGCAGCGGCACGGTCATCTACAACCCCTCGGCATCGCAGGACGTAATGACCGAAGTTCTGAGGAACACCGTGAACATTCCACCCACCATCGTCAAACACCAAGGCGACCGCATCTCCGTGCTGGTGGCGCGCGATCTGGATTTCCGCACGGTCTATGAGCTGCGTTCCACAGCGGCCGGCCGCTGACGTGGCACCGGCCCCCTCGGCTCTCGAGCTCACGCTGCGCGCACTGCGGCCGCTGCTCGCCAACCCGGAAGTGATGGAGTTGTGCATCAACCGGCCGGGCGAGGCCTTCGTCGAGACCCGCAGCGGCTGGCGCCGCGAGGCGCTGCCGTTCGCCGATTTCGACTGGTGCAGCCGGTTGGCGAAACTGATCGCCAATTCGACTCAGCAGCGAATCGACGAATCCTCACCGCTGCTGTCGGCTGCGCTGCCCAGCGGTGAGCGCGTGCAAATCGTCATTCCGCCCGCGACCACCGTCGGATGCGTGGCCATCGCGGTACGCCGGCCGGCCGACCAGGTGTGGTCCATCGATGAGCTGGCGCGGCGCGGCATCTTTCACAGAACTCGCCGTGCCGACGGGGCAATCGACGCCACCGAGAGTCTGCTGGTCGAGATGCTCTCGGCCCGGGATTACGAGGCATTCATGCGTCTCGCCGTGATTAGCCGTAAGAATGTGCTGGTCTCCGGTCCCACCGGATCGGGCAAGACCACCTGGACCAAGGCGTTGATCCGGGAGATTCCTTCCGACGAACGGCTGGTCACCATCGAGGACGCCCAGGAGCTGGTGCTCGACCGGCATCCGAATCACGTGCGTCTGCTGTATTCGAAGGACGATCAGGGTACGGCCCGGGTGACGCCGAAGCAGCTTCTCGAATGCTGCCTGCGCATGAAGCCGGACCGAATTCTGCTGGCGGAGCTGCGCGCCGAGGAAGCCTTCGATTATCTGCGCAATGTCAACTCCGGCCACCCCGGTTCGATCACCAGCGTGCACGCAGCCAGCGCCGAACTCGCCTTCGAACAGCTCGTGCTTTTGGTGAAGCAGCACCAGGGAGGCCGGGAACTCGCGCGCCAGGACATCAAGAGCCTCCTTTATCTGCTCGTCGACGTGGTGATTCAATTCGGCGTCGAGCGCCACGAACGGTTCATCAAGGAGATCTGGTATGAGCCGGAACGCAAGCGCCGCGCGCCCTGATTCCAAGGTGCCGCTGCCGTGACGGGCGCGGCGCTCGCGAGCGGCTGGTCGGGGCTGGCGCTGGGCTACGCCACGGTGCAGGTATCCCTGCTGGCGGGCCTGATCCGCGGCAAGGCACTGTGGCATCAATATCTGCTCTCGCCGCTGGCAGCCGCTCCGCTGACGTTCGCCGCCGGCCTTGGCATTTCGCTGACGGGCTTCTGGATGCAGGGCCCCATGTTGGGCGCCGCCATATGCGCCGCCGCGGGCTACGGCGGCGGCAGGCTGATGACGCGGCAGCCCGCGTCCAAGCAAACCCTCGAGCGAGGTGCCGTCGTGTCGGACGCACCGGCGGAGGCCGCACGACGCAGAGCAGCCGATCAACGCGGAATCATTCTCGCAGGAATTCCGATCCCGGAGCGTGACGAAGCGAAGCATTTCAAATTGATCGGCACCACCGGCACCGGCAAGAGCACGGCGATCCAGGAAATACTGCAGGCGGCGCTGGCGCGCAAGGATCGCGCCGTCATTGCGGATCCGGACGGCGGTTATCTACAACGCTTCTATGATCCGCAGCGGGGCGACGTGATCCTGAACCCCTTCGATCGTCGGTCCGTCAAATGGGACCTGTTCGGCGAGATCAAGACGTCCTATGACGTCGACCAGCTCGCCACGTCCCTGATTCCCGATCAGGACGGCTCCGACGGGATTTGGTGCCGCTATGCCAGGACATTTTTCGGCGCGGTGACGCGGCAGGCGCACCAAGCGGGCATCACCGACCTGGGCGAACTTTATCGGTTGCTGGTGGTTGCCGACGTCGGGGAGCTCAGGACGCTGGTGCGCGGCACGGCCGCACAGCCCTTCCTCGATGAGCATAACGCCAGAATGTTCGACTCGATCCGATCCGTCACGAGCTCGGCGCTCAATGCCCTGGAATACGTGGCGGAGCAGAAATCGCAATCCCTGTCCGTGCGCCGGTGGGTGGCCGACGAGCAGCCGGGCGTGCTGTTCATCCCGTACAAGGCCGGCCAGATCGCCTCGCTGCGCTCGATGATCTCGGGTTGGATGCGGCTGGCCATCTTCGAGAAGATGAATCGCGATCCGCATGGCGCGGAATTACGCGAGCACGATGAGCGGCGCCTGTGGTTCATCGTCGATGAACTCGATGCGCTGGGCCAAATCGACGGCTTGAAGGACGCGCTCGCAAGACTGCGAAAATTCGGCGGCCGCTGCGTGTTGGGTTTCCAATCGGTCGCCCAGGTGTCCAGCACCTACGGAGCGGGGGATGCGCACACCATCGTCGAGAATTGCGGCAATACGTTGATACTGCGTTGTTCGGCGAGTGAAGGAGGGGGCACGGCCCGCTTTGCCTCACAGCTGGTGGGAGAGCGCGAAGTCACGCGCACCACCGCGTCGACGAGCAGGCGGTTCGACGAGTGGCTCGGGTCGAGGACGCTCAGTGAACACATCAACATCGAGCCGGCCTTGCTGTCCTCCCAGATAGAGCAGCTCCCGGATCTCGCCGGGTATCTGAAAACCGCGTCCGGGCCCGAATGGCGCCGCGTTGAATTTGCCGCCTCGGCCGCCATCGCGCCGGTTCGCGGCGCTGCGCCGACGGCGGCCACTGCGGTCCGCACGGCGGACCGCGACAATTCGCGCCGGCACGACTGGGGACGAGAGTGAACGCCGCACTGACTGATGAGACCTTGAAGATCGGCATGCTGATGGAAAGCGCGCAGGCGCATCAAAAACTCGTCGAGGAGAATCTGGCGCGGCTCCAGGCACACACGCGCGATCTCGATGGTGTGGTGCGCGATGAAATCCGCCGCACCTTGATCGACGAGTTGCAGGCGGTGACGGCCGAGAGCAACCGGGCGGCCGAAGCCCTGCGCGGCGTGAAGCGCGCGGCGCATGTGCACGCGGTGGTCTGGGCCGCCGGAATTTCGGCGCTGTGCACGGTCATACCCGGCGCAATCGTCTGGTGGGTCCTGCCCTCGGCCGCGCAGGTGGCCGGATTGCGCGCGCAGCGCGAGGAGCTGGCGGCGGGCGTGACGCGACTGGAACAGCGCGGCGGTCGAGTGCAGTGGCGGCTGTGCGGTGAATCCCGGCGGCTGTGCGTACGAGTCGAACGCAAGGCGCCGGCATATGGCGAAGGCGCCGATTACCTTGTCGTCAAGGGCTACTGACCCGATGTCCTGGCCGCAACAGATCGCTGACTATCAAGGTGGCGCTCTGGCGATGGCCTGCCTGCTGATGCTCGTTTCTTTCATCGTCAATCGGCTATACGGAAGACGCGGGCGCGAGAGATACAAGCGTGGCGCGCGAGTCGTCACGGGTCCACTGTTTGCGACGCGGCTCCTGCGGCGTCCGGGAAGTCATTTGACCCTGGCCGGCATTGCCATTCCCGCCCTCGATGAGACCAAGCATTTCAAGCTCATCGGCACGACCGGCACCGGCAAGTCGACGGCGATTCGCGAGTTGCTCGCAGGTGCGATCCGACGCGGCGACCGGGCAGTCATCGCCGATCCCGACGGCGGCTACCTGGCACATTTCTACGATCGTCATCGCGGCGACGTCATTCTCAACCCGTTCGAGCCGCATTCGGTGAAATGGGACTGGTACGCCGAAATTCACAACAGCTATGACGTCGAACAGCTGGCAAGCGGGTTGATTCCGTCGAGCAGCGACGCTTCCGGTCAGGAATGGCGCGGCTATGCACGCACCTTCCTGACCGCCGTGGCACGCCGCTGCCATCAATCGGGATGGCGGGATCCGGCGGAGCTGTGGAGGCTGCTCGCGGTCGCATCCTGCGACGAGCTGCGCCCCGTGGTCGCCGGTACGCCGGCGCAGCCCTTTCTCGATCCGGACAATTCACGCATGTTTGGCTCGATCCGCGCCGTGGCCGGATCGGCGATGGCGGCGCTCGAGTACATTCAATCGCAACGCGCAGCCGGGTTTTCCGTGCGCCAATGGGTGCGGACCCTGACCCATCCCGGCGTCCTGTTCATCCCATACAAGGCCGGCCAGATAGCGGCGCTGCGCTCGATGATCGCCAACTGGATGCGGCTGGCAATCTTCGAATCCATGAGCCAGCAGGAGAACAGCGATCAGCGGCTTTGGTTCGTGATCGATGAACTCGACGCCTTGGGGGCGATCGAGGGTCTCAAGGATGCGCTGGCGCGGCTGCGAAAATTCGGCGGCCGCTGCATCCTCGGATTTCAATCGCTCGCCCAGGTATCCAGCACCTACGGCGCGGGGGACGCGCAGACCATCGTGGAGAATTGCGGCAATTCCCTGATTTTGCGGTGTTCGGGCAGCGAGAACGGCGGTACCTCGCATTTCGCTTCGCGGCTCATCGGCGAACGCGAAATCGTCCGCCGGCAGCTGTCGCATGGACGGGACCGGGAGGGGCCATTTGCGGCACGCGGATCGCGCCGCTCCACCAGCGCCAGCGACCAGCACGTCGTCGAGATGGCCGTCATGCCGTCCGAATTGGAGATGCTGCCGGATCTCAGCGGTTATTTGAAAAAGGCCTCATCGCCCGCGTGGCTGAAGATTTCCATGAACAGGAGAACGGGAGTGCATTCATGACCAAGACCATCACGATCACCATCGCCGACGCCGACGCCAACCCCCACGTCAACCCGAGCCCCAATCCCGAAGCCAATGTGCGATCACCGGCCTATTTCATCGCCCGCACCACCGGCACCTGCTGGAATTGCGGCGTCGACCTACCGTTGCTGGCGCTGGCGCTGCCGGACAGCCACGAAACGCTCGAGGTGGACGACTCGTCCGCGGTCGAGCCCGCGGTCGAGCCCGCGGCCGACTGGCAGTGCGCTGCCAGCAGCGCCTTCCTGTTCAACATCGAGTATCTGCCGGAGGCCGTGGGGCGCCGGCTCAGCGAGGTCTCGCCGCACTTCCGCCGCGATCAAAGCGGAGCCACCGGCGCTGCGTACTGGATCAATCACTGCGCGCGCTGCGGAGCGGCGCAGGGAGATGACCGTCTGCATTGCGAACCCGACGGCGCCTTCCTGCCGACCAACCCGGCCGCGGCGGCGGCCGTGGAGCTCAAGGAATTCAACGAACCATTCGAGGCAGGTGCCGCCGGGTACGCATACGAGCCTGAATATTTCGATTTCATGCGGCGCGTCTGATGCGTCATGGCGGTTTATTTCCTATACATGAAGACGTTCGGGCGCGCCGGCGGCAGCAGCGCCGTCAGCGCCATTGCCTACCGGGCGGGCGAGCGAATCCGCGACGAACGCACCGGCAGGATTTTCGATCATTCGCACCGGCGGGACGTGATGCACAAGGAGATCCTGCTGCCCGGCGAGTTCGCCGGCGCCGGAGCCGGGATGGACTGGGCAAGGGACCGCGCCGCGCTCTGGAATGCCGCCGAAGCGGCCGAGATCCGCAAGAACGCGCGCGTCGCGCGCGAATATCTGGTGGCGCTGCCTGCCGAACTCTCGGCCGAGCAGCGGGTCGTCCTGGCGCGCGGCTTCTCGCGCGATCTGGCCGAGCGCTACCGGTATGCCGTCGATTTCGCGGTCCACGCGCCGCGCGACGATCCGCGCAGCGACCCGCGAAATTTCCACGCGCACATACTCACCACCACGCGTGAGGTGACGGCGGCGGGGCTGGGCGCCAAGACCGCGCTCGACCTGCAGGACTCGAAGCGCCGTGAATTGGGACTGCAGCCGGTCGTCTACGAGTTGTTGTTCGTGCGGGAGCGATGGGCAACGCTCACCAATGAAGCTCTGCGAAGCGCGCATATCGAGGCACGCGTCGACCACCGCAGCCTGCGGGCCCAGGGCATCGATCGCGAACCGCTCCCTAGAATACCGCGCGCCGCGTTCGAGATCGACCGGCGGGGCGAGTACAGCGAAGTCGCGGAGCGTCTACGCGAAAATCAACAGGCGCGGGTGCAGGCGCGCCTGGCGCAGGGTGTTGCTGCGATTCCCGAAAATTTATCCCAGAATTCATCCCCGAGGTCACCGCAGAGTCTCGAGGACATTCGCCGCGAGGCGCGGGAGAACTGGCTGCAAATGCGCCGGCAACAGGTTGCGTCTCCGGTGGCCGACGCTGCCGCCGCCGATCGCGGCAACGGTCAGGAAATCGACGGATAGCGCTTGATCAACGCAATCTCCTATGCCTCGTGCTACGTTTATTCGCCGACCGGAATCTGCGACGCGTCGGTCCGTTCACGCCTGTTGTGTTCGCTGTTGAAATCCGGCAATGCCCGCTACCTGCAAAAATACGCCGCCCGCGTGCGGCAGGAGGCGGCCGAGCTCCCCAATTTTGCGGACTTCTTCGGCGCATCCTGTGTGCTCGTTCCGGTGCCCGGGAGTTCACCGCCGAGCGGGGATATTCCGTGGATTTCCGCGCATCTCGCCGGCGAGTTCGCGCGCCAGGGATTGGGCAACGTCGCATGGAATGCGCTGCGGCGGGTTCGTCCGGTGAGAAAATCGGCGACCGCGCCCGCCGGGAGGCGCCCGACGGTGGACAAACATTACGACTCGTTCGCGATCGACGCGGCGGCGGTGCCCGATGTGCCGGCTGCGCAAATTCTGCTCATCGATGATGTGGTCACCAAGGGTCGGACGCTGCTGGCGGCGGCGATGCGCGTCCAGGAAGCTTTTCCCGATGCACGGATACGGGCGTTTGCGCTGCTGCGGACCATGGGCCTGGCCGCCGAGGTGCAGCGGCTGCTGCAGCCCTGCGTCGGCGAAATCCGCTGGCGGGGCGGCGATGCGCATCGCGTTCCGTAGAACTCGGCGGGCGTTACTTGAGAGTCATCACGCTTGAGGATAAGGTGACCATCCACCACGCCTTTCCGGACAGAGGTTTCCGACCATGAAGCTCAACTATTTCGCCGACACCGATTCGCTGTACATCGACTTGTCGGAACGAACAAGTGTGGAGAGCCGGGAGATTTCCGAGGGTGTCATGCTGGACTACGACGGCGATGGATATTTGGTGGGCATAGACATCGACAATGCCAGCGCGTAGGTCGACCTCAGGCGGCTGGTGCTTGGCAACCTGCCGAGCAAGGTCGAAACATCGCCCATTTGATACCAAAGATCGACTTCGCCCGAACCCCGTTTTTGATTCGGGATGAATGACGCCCTGCGCGCGCTGCTGGCCGGCGCCGTGCTGTTCTGCACGCTGCGCGCCCATGCCCAGATTCCCGACATTGGCGGCACCTGGGTGGCCGAGCAGGCGACGCCGGTGGGCGGCATGGAAATGGTCTTCCGCCTGAAGCAGGCGGGCGTGAACATCACCGGATCCCAGGCACTGTCCTTCGGCACATCGCCCATCGTCGATGGCGAGCTGCATGGCGATCAATTCAGCTTCAGCGTGCAGTTCGACCTGTTCGGGCCGCCGCGCACGCTCAGCGGCTCGGGGCGCATCGTCGGCGACACCCTGCTCATCTCGCCGGCGCTGCCACCCACGCCCTCCGGTCCGGTGACGGCGGCCATGACGTTCAAGCGCGGCTTTCCCACCGGCAATTTCGCGGTGGATCCCATGGATTACCGCTCGCTGCCCACGGTGCTGCTGCCGGCCTTAAGGGCGGTGTCCTACAACGGGCTCGCCAAGACCCCGCCGATGGGCTGGAACAGCTGGAATAAATTCGACGTGCACGTGAGCGACTCCCTCGTGCGCGAGATGGCGGATGCCATGGTCGCGTCCGGCATGAAGGCGGCGGGCTACTCGTATATCAACATCGACGATGGCTGGCAGGGCGCGCGCAATGCGCACGGGGTGCTCGAGCCCAATGCCAAGTTTCCGGACATGCGGGCGCTCGCCCGTTACGTGCATGCACGCGGCCTGAAGCTAGGCCTCTATGCCTCGCCCGGCCCGCGCAGCTGTGCCGGCTACGAGGGCAGTTACGGCCATGAGGACATCGATGCACGCACCTGGGCGGCCTGGGGCATCGATTACCTGAAATACGACTGGTGCAGCGCCGGCCGGATCTGGCGGGAGGATTCGGACATGCGGGCGGTGTACCAGCGCATGGGCGAGGCGCTGCACCGGGTGACGCGTCGGCTGGTGTTCAGCATCTGCCAATACGGCCGGGCAAGCGTGGCGGAATGGGCGCCGCTCGCCGGCGGCAATCTGTGGCGCACGTCGGATGACATCAAGGACAGCTGGGAGCGCATGTCGGCGATCGGATTCTCGCAGGGGCCGCTGGCGCGCTTCGCCGGGCCGGGCCATTGGAACGATCCGGACATGCTGGAGGTGGGCAACGGCCGGATGTCGAACGACGAGTACCGCACGCATTTCAGCCTGTGGGCGCTGCTGGCGGCGCCGTTGATCGCGGGCAATGATTTGCGTGACATGGCGCCGGCGATCAAAGATATCCTCCTCAACCGCGAGGTGATCGCGGTGGATCAGGATCCGCTCGCGCGGCCGCCCGAGCGGCTGTCGGCGAGCGGGGATACGGAGATCTGGGTGCGGACGCTGCGCAAGGGATGGGCGGTGGCGCTGTTCAACCGCGGCACGGCGGCGGCGGACATGTCGGTGAAGTGGGCGGACATCGGGGTTGCGGCGCCGCGCACGGTGATCGACGTGTGGGCGCATGCTGAATTGAGCCCCGCCGACGGCTTCGCCGGCACGGTGCCGCCGCACGGGGTGATCATGCTGAGGGTGGAGCCCTGATGGGGCAGTCGAGGAGTCCGGGTTGGAAGCATTCCTGGTGTCGATGGGGGTGGTCGCGCTCGCCGAAATCGGCGACAAGACCCAACTGCTGGCCTTCGTTCTGGCGGCCAAGTTCCGCAGGCCGGTGCCGATCATCCTCGGCATCTTCAGCGCCACCCTGGTCAGTCACGGCCTCGCCGGCGCGGTGGGCGCGTGGATCACGGTGGCGCTCGGACCGCAGGCTCTGCGCTGGATATTGGGATGCTCTTTCATCGGCATGGCGGTCTGGACGCTGATTCCGGACAAATTCGAGGCTGGCGATGCGCGCCTCGCCAAGATGGGCGTGTATGGCACCACGGTACTCGCCTTCTTTCTGGCCGAAATGGGCGACAAGACCCAGATCGCCACCGTGGCGCTGGCGGCGCGATTTCATGCCGTGTTCGCCGTGATCGCCGGCACCACCCTCGGTATGCTGCTCGCCGACGTACCGGCGGTGCTGCTCGGCGACCGGTTCGCTCACCGCATCAAGGTGCGCTGGGTACATGCCATCGCCGCGGCGATATTCGTGGCTCTGGGGACGGCGACGCTGCTCGGTGCCGGTGCCGCATGGGGCTTTTGAAGCGCCATGCTCGGCGCAGAACCGCTGCGCCGCCGGCAGCCGCGCCACCCGCCCGCCCGCTGCATGGCCTGACCGAAGCGGACCTCGAGAGGCGCTTCGAGCGCGCGCTCGAGGCCGGCGACGGTGCGGCAGGCGCGCTGTGCATCCACGAAACCACGATGCGCGGCGCCATGCCGCTCACCATCGAGCGCTCGCTCGAGCGGCTATGGCGCCGCGCCGCGGCCACGGTGCCTGACTGGCTGCCGATGCGCCACATCGAGCGGCTGGCGGAGATCTACGACATCGCGCTTCGCTTCCGGGCGCCGGGCGGCCGCTCGAACATTTATCTCGTACTGCTCGACACCAGCGACCGGCCGCAACCCCAGGGCCTGTACGTGGGCATGAGCGGGTACGCCCCGTCGGTGCGCTTCGATCAGCACAAGGCGGGCATCCGAGCGGCGGGCAGTGTGCTACGCCGGGGTCTGGAGGTGCTCACCGGCCCCACCTTGCATCTGCAATACATCCAGCGCGCCGCGGCGGCGCGCATCGAAATCGAGTTGGCGCAGGCCCTGAGCGCGGCCGGCTTTTTCGTGCGGGGCGGACATTAGGGCCGCCAACAGTGGCGGCCGGGGCGGAAAATCAAGGAGACCATGATGATTCTCATCGGCATGTTCGATTCACCTTTCGTGCGACGCGTGGCCGTGACTTTGAATCTGCTCGAGCTTCCCTTCGAGCACCGTAATTGGTCTGTGGGCCGGGATTTCGAGCGCATCCGTCAATTCAATCCCCTGGGCCGGGTGCCGACGCTGGTGAGACCGGATGGCGAAGCGCTGATCGAATCGGCCGCCATTCTGGATCATCTCGATGAGGTCGCGGGCCCGGCGCGAGCGCTCTTGCCGGTTTCGGGGCCGCCGCGCCGCACTGCGCTGCGCCTGATGGCGTTGGCCACCGGCGCAGCGGACAAGGGGGTGCTGCAGATTTACGAGACGGCGTTCCGGCCGGAGGAGAAGCGCCACGCCCCGTGGGTGGAACGCTGCCGGCTGCAGATGCACTCGGCGCTAGCCGTGCTCGATGCGCAGGCGGGAAATCGCGACTGGCTGCAAGGCCAGCGTATGACGCAGGCGGACGTCACGGCGGCGTGTGTGTTCACCTTCCTGAGCGAGGCGGTGTCGATGGATGCCACGCGCTATCCGGCGCTCGGGCGCATCACCGCGCGCTGCGAGGCGCTGCCCGCTTTTGCGAGGGTCAAGGCCGGGTGGTTTGCGCCCACCGGAACCTGACGATGAGGCGACGGGTTTGCCCGCGCGGATCCACGCGCACCGAGCAGCCCGCGCGGATCAGCCCGACAGGTGCGCGCACACCCGATCGACCTCTTCGGCTGCACCCAGGATCACGGGCGTGCGCTGATGGATGGCGGTGGGTTGTATCTCGAGCACGCGCCGCCGCGGCGCGGCCAGGGTTTTGCCGCCGGCCTGCTCCATGATCATGGCCATCGGATTCGCCTCATACATCAGCCGCAGCTTGCCCTCGGGCGCCTTGGCGGTGGGCGGATACAGGAACACCCCGCCCTTCAGCAGGATGCGGTGCACGTCCGCCACCATCGCGCCGGCGTAGCGGCTCGAATAGCCGTTGCTCTGCGCCCAATCGAGATAGCGCCGGTAGCCCTCGGGAAAGCTCTTGCGGTTGCCCTCGTTGACCGAATAGCTCTTGTTGCCCGCCGGAATGCGCAGGCCCGTCTCCACGCGCATGAATGCGCCGATGGACGGATCGAGCACGAACATGTCGACGCCCCTGCCGATGGTGAGCACCAGAACGGTGGAGGAACCATACAGCACATAGCCGGCGGCCACCTGGTGCGAGCCGGCCTGCAGCAGTGAATCGCGGCCGCGGCCGTCGTGGCTCAGGATGCTGAAGATGGTGCCGACGCCGCCGCACACGTCGAGATTCGAGGAGCCGTCGAGCGGATCGAACAGCACGCAATAGCGGTGCACGCCGGGGCCGTCGTCGCGCAGGATCACCGGCTCCTCGTTCTCCTCCGAGGCGACGATGGCGACGCCTTCGCGCCCGCCCAAGGCGCGCATCAGCACGTCGTTCGCGAGCACGTCGAGCTTTTGCTGCACCTCGCCCTGCACGTTCTCGGTGCCGACGCTGCCGAGCACGTTCTCCAGCCGGGCGCGGCGCACTTTGTCGGCGATGATCTTGGCGGAGATGGACAGCGCCGACAGGATCCAGGAGAACGTTCCGGTCGCCTGCGGGAATTGCGCCTGCGCTTCGAGCATGTGCGCCTGCAGGGTCATGATGCGCACGCTGTCGCGGATGGATTCGGGCGGGGCGCCGGCTGCGATATTCATGGGGATCGCCGATTCAGTGGTGTTCGGCGCAGCATGCCACGAACGGCCGGTCGATACATGCATTGCCGGGTAGAATGTGCCCATGATCACGGTTCACCATCTGAACAATTCCCGGTCGCAGCGCGTGTTATGGCTGCTCGAGGAGCTCGGCGTCGCCTACGAGGTTAGACGCTACCAGCGCGACCCGAAGACCCTCTTGGCGCCGCCCACCCTGTTGGCCGTGCACCCACTCGGCAAGTCGCCGGTGATCACCGACGGCGCCGTCACGGTGGCCGAGTCGGGGGCCATCATCGAATACCTGGTCGACACCTACGGCGGCGGGCGCTTGAAGCCGCCAGCCGGCAGCCCGGAGCGGCTGCGCTACACCTATTGGCTGCACTACGCCGAAGGCTCGGCCATGCCGCCGCTGCTGCTCAAACTGGTGTTCGACCGCGTCGCCACCTCGCCCAAGCCCTGGCCGCTCCGCGCCATCGCGCGGCGCATCGCCGGCACGGTGCAGGAGACCTACATCGCTCCGCAGCTGACCCGGCACCTGGATTTTATGGAGGCGGCGCTGGCGCAAAGCGTCTGGTTCGCCGGCGCGGAATTCACCGCCGCCGACGTACAGATGAGCTTTCCGCTGGAGGCCGCCGTGAAACGTGCCGGTTTGACCGCGAGCCGCCCGCAGCTCATGGGATTCCTGGAGCGCATCCATCAGCGCGCGGCTTACCGCCGCGCCCTCGAGCGCGGCGGCCCGTACGACTTCTGACTGCATCCAAGCGCGCCTGGCCGACGAAATGACGGGGTATGTCTGCCCCGCTGGTGTCCCGAACGCTGTTGCTGTGTGTTCTTGCGGCCGGTGCACCTCCGATCAGCCGGGCGGTGCCCACCGAAGATTACGTGAGCTATTCCGGCACGGCCACGCTGCGGCATGGCGCGCGGGTGCTGTATGGCGAGCGGCACGTGCTCGAGTATCGCGCCGGCCGGCTCGCCGAGCGCGTGGTGCTGTACACCTGCGCCGACGGCACGCCGTTTGCCCGCAAGACCGTCTCATATGTGGATCCGACGGCGCCCGACTTCTCCCTGGAGGATGTTTCGACCGGGCTGCAGGAGGGCGTGCGCACGGCGGCGGGCGGCCGCTTGGTGTTCTTTCGCCCGAACCACCGGGAATCCGACAAGTCCGCACCGCTGCCGCCCACGCCGGGTCTGGTCATCGATGCCGGCTTCGATGACTTCGTGCGCGCCCATTGGCGAACCCTCCTGGCGGGTCGGCCGCTGCGCTTTCCCTTCCTGGTGCCGAGCCGCTTGGGCGACATCGGCTTTCAGGTGCAGCATCAGCGCAGCGACCTGCTGGAGGGCGTGCCGGTAGAGGTGTTTCGCCTGAAGTTGTCGGGCATCTGGGGCTGGCTCTTATCCGGCATCGACGTCTCCTATGGCACCGCCGACCAGGTGCTCATGCGCTACGACGGGTTGTCGGATCTGCGGGATGCCGCCAATGACAATTATGCGGTGATCGTCAATTTTCATCCGCGCGACCGCGCCCCGGGCAGCGCCGCGGCCATGGCGGCGGCCAGGGCGGCGCGCCTGGCGCCGTGCCGGTAGACTGGCGGCCCATGTTCGATCTGAGAATCTATCTGGCTGGGCTGGCCTGCGTGCTGCTCGCCGCCGGCGCGACCTGGATCGTGAGCGTGATCAGGGCCAATGTCGCCATCGTCGATGGCCTGTGGTCGCTGATGTTCATGCTGCTGGCGTTCGTCGATGCCCGCGAAGCGCCGCATTGGGGTCCGCGCGCGGTGCTGGTGCTGGTGCTGATCAGCGTCTGGGCGCTGCGGCTGTCACTCTATATAACGTGGCGCAATTGGGGGCATGGCGAGGATCGCCGCTACCAGGCCATCCGCGCCCGCAATCAGCCGCATTTCCCGCTGAAGAGCCTGTACCTGGTGTTTGCGCTGCAGGCCGTGCTGGCGTGGATCATCTCGCTGCCCCTGCTCGGCGCGGTGCTCGATCCCGGCCGCCTGGGGCCGCTGGATGGCGCCGGTGCGGTCCTGTGGCTGCTGGGATTCGTGTTCGAGGCCGGCGGCGATTGGCAGCTCGCGCGCTTCAAGGCCGATCCGGCCAATCAGGGCAAAGTCATGCAGCGTGGCTTGTGGCGCCTGACGCGCCACCCGAACTATTTCGGCGATTTCTGCATGTGGTGGGGGTTTTATCTGATCGCGCTGTCCGCCGGTGCGTGGTGGAGCATCGTGGGTCCGCTGCTCATGTCGGTGCTGCTCATGCGGGTCTCGGGAGTGACATTGCTAGAGAAGGACATCGGCGAGCGCAGACCGCAATACGCCGACTATATCCGCCGCACCAACGCCTTTTTCCCGGGATCCCCGAAGCGCTGATCACTTTTCGGGACGTCCGTGCGACACTGTCGGCCGGCCGGGGGACGGCCGGGGAGTCCTAAGGTGTCGAGCACTGCAGCCGATCCCGACGTGAACGTCGCCGAAGCACTGCGGCTGTTGTCGGCCGGCGATCTGACCATGGCTGAAGCGGCCTGCCGCGAGGCGCTGGCGCACTCACCGCGCAGCGCGTCGGCGAAGACGGTGCTCGCCTCCGTGCTGCTCGCGCAGCGCCGCTTCGGCGAGGCGGAACTGACGCTGTCGGAACTCATCGAGTCCGATCCCGAAGAGCCCTCGCATTGGCTGAATCTGGGCACCGCGCGCCGCGGTCTGGGCGAACCCGACGCGGCGCTGCTCGCCTATGCCAGGGCGGCCTCCCTGGGAAGCGGCGGCGTGGAGTTTCATTTCAACGTGGGCCTCACCCACCTCGATCGGGCGGATTTCGAGTCGGCGCGGGCGGTGTTCGATCAGGCGCGGGCGCTGGCGCCGCAGGACGCCGAGGTGCGGCTGCGGTACGCCGAGGCCTGTTACCGCACGCTGCGCAACGACGAGGCCGCGGCGGCGCTGGCCGACTGGCAATCGCTGCATCCGCCGGGCAGCCGCGTGCGGGCGCAGGCCGGCCAGCTGCTCATCAATCTCGGCCAGCAGGGGAAGGGTGCCGCCGTCCTTACCGCCGCGCTCGCCGATCCGGATGCCGACGCCTCGACGCTCATCACCGGCGTGCAGACCTATGAGCGTCTGAACCGCCTCGAGGATGCGCAGGCGCTGATCACACGCCTGGAGGAGAATCCCGTCGGGGTGGCGGACGTGGCGGAGGAGCTGCTCGCGGTGCGCGCGCGCCTCGCGCAGCGCGCGGGCGACCACGAGAGCGCGGCGAGCCTGTACGGACAGGCGCTGCTCGCCATCAGCGACGAGTCGCTCAAGTACACCGAATTGTTCCCGCTGGCGCAGTCATTGGATGCGCTCGGGCGCTACCCGGAGGCGTGGAGCACGCTGCAGCAGGCGCATCGCTCGCAACTGCAGTACCTGCGCCGCGCCGCCGCCGGCCAGACCCTCACCGGCGCGCCGCCCATGGCCATCACCGAACATGGCTGCGACCCGGCGGATGTGCAGGCCTGGGAAGACGATGCGCCGGCGCTCGAGGACTCGCCGGTGTTCGTCGTCGCCTTCCCGCGCTCGGGCACGACGCTGCTCGAGGTCACCCTCGATGCCCATCCCGGCCTGCGGTCGATGGACGAACAGCCGTTCATCCAGGACGCGCTCGATGACATGCTGCGGCTGTCGGTCGACTACCCGCGGCGGCTCGCGGCGCTGAACCGCCCGCAGCTGGCGGAGCTGCGCGCCCGCTACTGGCGGCGCGCCGCCGGCAAGGTGGCCCTGAGCGAGAGCACGCGCCTGGTCGACAAGAACCCGCTCAACATCCTGCGGCTGCCGGTCATCCGGCGGCTGTTCCCCAACGCGCCCATCCTGTTCGTGATGCGCCATCCGCTGGACGTCATGCTGAGCTGCTACATGCATGCCTTTCGCGCACCGGAGTTTGCGCTGCTGTGCAATTCGCTGCCCACACTGGTGCGCGGCTATCAGCGCAGCATCGATTTCTGGATCCGCCAGTCGGCGATCTTGCAGCCGCACGCTCTCGAGGTGAAATACGAATCGCTGGTCACGCACTTCGAGCGCGACGTGCGATCCATCATCGAATTCCTCGGGCTGCCGTGGGACGAGCGGGTGCTGCGGCCGGCCGACCATGCACGGCGCATCGGCTACATCAGCACGCCGAGCTATGCGCAGGTGCTGAAGCCCGTCTCCACGAGTTCGATCGGGCGCTGGCGGCATTACGAACCGGCGTTCGCGCCGCTGATACCCGCGATCCAGCCGCTGCTCGAGCGCTGGAATTACTCGGCGGTGGTCGCGGTGGACGGGGTGTCGCCGAACAGCAAATAGGTCGAGAGGATGAATTTGTCGCCAGAGCGCGGGTTGACGCCCTCGTGCTGGTACATCCAGTAGGGCGGAAAAATCAACAAGCGGCCGGCAGCCGGCCGCACGGCGATGTCGAGCTGCGGAAATCTCGTCTCCCCGCCCTCCGCCACGTCGTTCAAATACCACAGCATGACCAGATAGCGGTTGGATACGGAGTAAATCGAATCGAAATGCAGCTGAAAGCCCTCGGCGCCCGGCCGATAGCGCTTGAGCGTGAGGTCGGAGTGCTTCGGTGCGCGCGGCACCGGGATGGCAAGACCGATGTCGCGGTTGTAGCGCTCGAGCGCGGCATCGAGCCTGAGCCGAAAATCCGCGGCGAAGGCCGCATCGGCGAGCTTGGAGACGTTCAGTTCGGTCCAGGCCGATTCCTCGAGGCCGGCGCGCACGCCGCGGCCGTTGGTCACGTGGAAGCGCGACAACCCATCGAAGGATCTGAGCATGCGCCGGCACAGATCCGAATCGAGATGATTATCATAAACACGCACGTAGTGCGCCAGTTCGCCGATGGCCATGGGGTATATAATACTTGAGGCAAGAGTCGAAACGACATGACCGAAGAAGCCGATCCAGAGCTGCTGCTCGCGCAGGGACGCATCGCCGAGGCCGAGGATGCCTGCGAGCGGCGCCTGCAGAATTCTCCGGACGACATCGCGGCCCTGAAGATCGCGGGATTGGGCGCCCTGCGACGCGCGCTGCCCGGGCGCGCCATCGTGCTGCTCGAGCGCGCCGCCCGCATCGCGCCCGATGATTCCCTCACGCTGCATCATCTCGGACGCGCCCGCGAGGCGGGCGGCGACCTCGAGGGCGCGCTGGCCGCCGATGAGGCCGCGGTGCGCGCGGATCCGGCGCATGCGGCCGCGCGGCTCTTTTATGCGAAGGGTCTGGAGCGTCAGGGCCGGCCGGAGGAGGCGCTGCTGCAGTTCACCCGCGCCCTCAAGGATGCGCAACGCGACGGCCTGTGGCTCGATGCGGCGGGCACGCCCGAGCCGCTGCGGCCGCTGGTCGAGCACGCGGTGCTCGCCGTGCGCCGCGGCCGGCGCGCCGCCTTCGAACTGTTGCTCGGGCCGCTGAAGCGCCGCTATGGCGCCGCGGCTCTCGGGCGCGTCGAGGCGGCGATCCGCATCTACATCGGCGAGCAGGCGCCGCAGTACCCGGATGCGCGGCAGCGGCCGACCTTCTTCTACATCCCGGGACTGCCGACGGCGCCGTATTTCGACCGCCGGCTGTTCGCCTGGATCGGTGCCTACGAAGCGGCGCTGCCCGCCATCCTCGAGGAACTGCAGGCGCTGCTGCCGGGCGAGCGCGGCCGCGAGCGCGTCTTCGGCAGCGATGCGCTTGAGGAGGAAAATCTGCGCGGTCAGTACGGGCAGCCGAGCTGGAACGGGTATTACTTCTACCGCTACGGCGTGCGCCGCGACGACAATTGCTCCGCCTGCCCGGTCACGGCGGCAATGCTCGATTCGCTGCCCCTGATCCGCATCCGGGAACACGGGCCCGAGGTGCTGTTCTCGGTGTTCACGCCGGGCACGCAGCTGCTGCCGCATCGCGGCGTGACCAATGCGCGCGCCGTGAGCCATCTGCCGCTGCTGGTGCCGCCGGACTGCGCCCTCGAGGTGGGCGGCGAGCAGCATGTCTGGCGCAAGGGCCGGGTGGTGGTGTTCGACGACACCTACGAGCATCAGGCATGGAACCGCTCGCCGGAGGTGCGCGTGGTGCTGATCGCCGACATCTGGAATCCGCATCTGACCGACGCCGAGACCGCGGCGATCACCGATGTAATCGGGAAAATCGGCGACATGCGCATCGACCTCGAAAGCAGCTGAACATGCGCCTGCCCAAGCCGTTCTTCCGATTGCCGAGACGCTTCGATGCCGCGCGGCTGCGCGCCGAAGTGGCCGCCCTGCCGCCGCAGGCCTGGGCGCCGCATCCGAACGGCATTCCGGGCAACACCTCGGTGCGCCTGATCAGCGCGCAGGGCGGCGAGAACGACCGGGTCGACGGCGACATGCAGGCCACCGCCCATCTGGCGCAGACTCCCTATATCCGCCAGCTGCTCTCGAGCTTTGCGGTTCCCTGGAGCCGCAGCCGCCTGCTGCGGCTTGCGCCCGGCGCCGCGGTGCCGGAGCACGCCGACATCAACTATCACTGGTTCTACCGGGTGCGCGTGCACATTCCGGTGATCACGCGCGAGGAGGTCAGATTCCATTGCGACGGCGAGAGCGTGCACATGGCCGCGGGTGAAGCGTGGGTGTTCGACAATTGGCGCCTGCACCACGTGGTCAATCCCACCTCCGAGGAGCGCATCCATCTGGTCGCCGACACGGCGGGCAATGCCGCCTTCTGGCAGCTGGTCGGATCCGGTGCCGATGCCGCGACACCCAACCTCTCCATCGCCTATGATCCCGCTGCCGATGCGGCGCTGTTGACCGAACGCCATGTGCTGCGGGGGGTGATGAATCCGGCCGAGCTCGAGTTGCTGGTCGGCAATTTGCGCGGCGAGCTCATCGCCGCGGCCGAGGGCATCGACTCGAGCCTGCGGCTGTCCCGTTATCACGGCCTGCTCGATGCCTTCGTGCGCGATTGGCGCCAGTTCTACGTGCTGCACGGCGAGGATGCGACGGGCCGCGGCGAGTTCGTGCGGTTGCGCGATGCGGTGCGCAACGCATCGCAGACCCTGGGCGAGGGACTGGCGATCCGCACCAATCGGGTGGCCGCACACCAGGTGCTCGAAGGACGCGTGCTGCGCGTCTGCCTCGGCGAGGAACGGCACGTGCCGGTGAAGCGTCCGGCGGTGTCCGTCGCGGCGGCCGCGCCGCCGGTGCGCAGCGCCGACGCCGCCTGTCTTTCCCGACCGCTGTTCATCGTCGCGGCGCCGCGCTCGGGCAGTTCGCTGCTGTTCGAAACCCTGGCGAGCAGCGCGCAGATCGCGACGCTCGGGGGCGAGGCGCACTGGCTGGTCGAGACCATTGCGGAGCTGTGCCCCGGGGCGCCCGGCATCGATTCGAACCGCCTGACCGCCGCGCAGGCGACGCCGCGCGTCAAGGACCGGATCTCAAGCCAGATCCTCGAACACCTGGTCGATTCGGACGGCGCGCCGCCCGGCGCGGGGCGCGTCTTGAGATTCCTGGAGAAGACCCCGAAGAACGCCCTGAGAATCCCGTTCATCGATGCGCTGTTCCCGGACGCGCGCTTCGTGTTCCTGTGGCGCGAGCCGCGCGGCAATCTGAGCAGCATCATTGACGCGTGGCGCTCCGGGCGATGGCGCACCTACCCGCGGCTCGAGGGCTTCGTGCAGCCGTGGTCGCTGCTGCTGCCGCCGGGATGGGAGAGCCTGCGCGGCCGGCCGCTCGAGGAGCTGGCGGCCTTTCAGTGGGAAACCACCAACCGGGTGATGCTCGAGGATCTGGCGGGGCTGCCAGCCGCGCGCTGGACTGCGGTCGAATACGATGAGTTCCTGAGGTCGCCGGAGGCCGTGGTGCGGCGGCTGTGCGGATTCGCGCAACTCGCCTTCGATCCGGCACTCGCCGCGCGCGTGGGCGGCGTGCTGCCGGCGGCGGCGCACACCCTCACCCCCGCGCAGCCCGGCAAGTGGCGCCGCAATGCCGCCCTCATCGAGCGCGTGCTGCCGACGGTGGAGCCAACCTGGAGGCGCCTCGCGGCGCTCGCGGTCGAGCGGCCTCAGGCGCAGAACCGGTAGCCGTGACTCTCGATGACGGGCCGATCGCGCGCGGCGACGAGCTCGCGCAAATCCTCTGTATAGAACTGCGCGTAGGGCGGGTGGGCCGAGGTATTGCGCGGCGGTGTGTCGGTGAGGAAATCCTGCATCGCATGCGTGACGCGCTGGCCCACCCGATCCAGATAGTCGGGCAGCTTCGAGCGCAGCTCCTCGGAGCGCTCCACCGTGAGATGCCGGTCGGGGTCGCCGTACAGATACCGGTACAGGTGCGAATAGAAGCCGAGGCCGGAGTTGCGGATCGGCGCGAGGGCAAACTGCGGAAGATTCAGTCCGCGATCGCCGTAGCTCGAGGGCAGCGAGGCGATGACCGCATCGAGCAGCGGGCTGCCCGCGCCGAGGTCGAGCATGTTGCGCAGCGTCCCGCCAAAGTCGAGCCGGCCGTGGTCCGAGAGAATCCGGTACAGGGCGTTCGGCCGCGGGCGCTGCGACTGGAAGGTGTACCAGGAGACATAGTAACTCCACGGATTGCGGACGAAGCCGAGCACCGGCAGCTGCAGGCTCTCCCGGGGGATCAGCAGACGCGGCAGGTGATAGCCGATCGCGCGCGCGCCGGGCACGAAGCGCAGCAGGAATTCGTTCACGAAGCTGCCGCCGGATTTGTGCAGGTGCAGGAACACGAATTTATCGGTCGCGATCATGCCCGTGCTCACCCCGCCCGCGGCGGCCGCTTGAGCGAGGCGAGCCACTCGTCGACATCGGCACGCCGCACGCCCAAACCGCGCTCGCCGGCCGCCAGCAACGCCGTGAGCGCCGCGGTCGGCAGGAAATCGCAGATCAGATGCGTGCGCGAGCGCGCCGCATCCGCATTCCACACGGCGTGCTCGGTGCTGTTGTTGAGCGCCCACAGTTCGCCTGCCTGCATGACGTAGCACAGGCCGCCCACCAGCATGAACGCGCGCTCGTGGGTGGTGACGGGAATGTGCAGACGCAGGGTCTGCGCGAAATAAGGAGCGCGGTCGATGTGCGGCGCCACCTGCTCGCCGCCCGGCAGGCGCGCCAGCAGGCAGCGCAGGGGCGGGGCGGGAATGCACGTCTCGATGATTTCCCGCACGTAGGGCAGCAGCGCCAGCGCCGGCCGGTCCTCGATCGGCAGATTACCCTGTGCGGGCGCGTGCCCGCGCAGGAACAATCCCTCGGCCGCCAGATGCACGCCGACCCGCCCGCCGGTGCCGTTCCAGAGCTGCGCCGGCAGCCGCCCGATCTCCTCCTCGAGACGCGCGGCGTCGAAGCGCAGCCCGAGACGGGTGCAGGTGCCGATCAGGGCGGCCTTGTCCAATCGCGGTTGATTGATCAATTCGAGCATGGAATGTGACCGGTGGTGGCAACGCCGTCCGTGGTCACGCGGCGCGGCGCGCCTCCACGAACAGGGAATAATAGCGCTCGCCGTAGCGGGCATTGGCGACCGCGCTCACATGATCGACCTTGAGATCCGGAAAGTCGCTCGACATGTACTCGGAGCGCAAGGTGCCGACGAAGCCCGCATCCGAGAGCACTTTCGCCAGGGTTTCGAAATCGTAGCCGTATTTGTGGGCCTCGAACAGGTACGCCGGCTCGGCCCCCGCCCCGGCATAGGCGAGGAAATCCTCCAGCCGGGTCGGGTTCGGTGGCCACCAGGGCCAGGTCTCGCGGCGATTGGCGAAGAAACTGCGGTCGTTGCCGACATACGCCTCGATGCAGCGCTCGATGTCCGGCACCACGATGCGCACGACGCCGCCCGGCGCCAGCACGCGGCGGATCTCCGCCAGGAAGGGTTTGACGTCCGCGGGAAAGAACAGGTGCTCGAGCAGATGCGAGACGAACACGCGGCTGACGCTGGCGTCGGCGAACGGCAGTCCCCACTGCACATTGAGCGACAGCGGTGCGGGCGAGACGTCGATGTTGATCCAGCCGTCGAGCAGGCCCTGGCCGCAGCCGATGTGCAACTTGAGATCCCGGGCATCGGCCGCGACCTTGAGCGCGGCCAGCTGGCCGGCGATAAACGGCCGGCGCAGGGCGGTCAGTTCACTGCGCAGCGCATCGATCGCCGCCAGTAGCGCCATCAGGCGCCGCTCCACGCCGACCCCGGTGCGCAGCTGCAGCTGCCGTTCGGCATGCAGGCCGAAGCCCCAGACGTCGCAGGCCAGTTCGTATAGGCTGCGCGCCAGCAGCCGCAGGTGCTGTTTGGCCCGCCCGAGGATCTCCGGCTCATCGCCGCCGGCCGGCGGCGCATCGCCGTCCACCAGGACGCCGCCGCGCTGCAAATGCTCGACCACGGGCAGCACCGCGGCGCGGTCGGCCGGCTGCAGCGCCGCAAGCGCGGATTCCAGGGTGGTCGGTTTGCAAAAGCGGCACAGCCATCCGATGAGTGCCGGACTGTCGCTCTCGAAGGCCCGCAGCTTGCCCGACGTGGTATGGATCAGGATGCGTCCGGATTTGAATCTAACGAGCGTATCCGCGGCGAACACCAGCGGTTTCGTCACGTCGCGACGAACCTGTTTGTGCGCATCTCTGAGCCCCTTGTCACTGACCGCCGGAATCAAGCATAGCACCGCCCGCGCGCCGGATATGGCAGCGGCGGCGAAGCCTGGGCGCTTGGGGCATTGGGTTTGAACCTGGGTGGCAGTATGCTTTGCGGGCGGTGTTCAGGTCGGGGTGATCGATTGCGAAACATAGCCGCCGTCATGGGTTTGTTGTTCGTGCAGGGCGCCGCGGCCGGCGGCTCCCCGGATCAGTGCGTGCGCATCGCCGACGATGCGGCGCGCCTGGCCTGTTTCGATGCCTTGTTCAAACCGACTGCGACGGCCAAATCCCAGGCCCAACCTCAGTCGCCGTCACAGCCGTCACAGCCGTCACAGCCGTCACCGCCGTTACCGCCACCGCCGCAGGCCGCGGTGGAAAAATTCGGCGACACGGGTCAGCTGCATCCGCTGGCCAAGGCCGACATTCCCAAGCGCCTCACCAGCCACGTGCAAGCGGCACAGGCGCTCGCCAACGGCTTCTATCGGCTGGTGTTGGACAATGGCCAGATCTGGCAGACGGTCGAGGCGAATTGGGCGGTTGAATTCAAGGCCGGCGATGAGGTGACGGTCACGCGACTCGCCCTGGGGGGATTTCAAATCGCGGCCGCCGGCAGCGCCATCGGCGTCAGCGGCCGTCGGGTGCGCTAGCTCGAGGGCGCCAGGCCGCGGGCCGCGTCAGGGGCCGCGCGAGCGTGCCGCGCCAACATTGTGTCGTGCAAATGCCACGGCGGCTTCGCGCCGGGCATTGACAAGCGCCTGGGATTTATGGCTGGCCCGGCAATCGGTGCGCGCCTAGCGGTCGTTGCTGCGATACAAAAGTTATAAGGTTATGCGGCGGTGCCAGACGGTCGTAGTAATAAAACAACACAAATATGTGCCCCGGCGTCAGATTTCCGCGCGCGCCTACTGGCATTTCCGATACGGGATGTTATTGTTCGACCACACGATCTGGACTTGTGTGCATAGCGCAACGTTCAGCCTCTGAAGGGGTAATTTTTTCGTAACTGGCGTTCGCCGTGCCTCGAAGCGCGGCGGCGCGTACTCCGCTGATGAAGCAGCGGCGTGCGACGTACATAGGAGATCCACAATGTCGCTTAATTCATCTCTCCGGCAGGCCGTCGGTATGGCGGTGGGCACCGCCGGTGCCGCCGCTGCCTCGTTGGGCTATTCGCATGCGGCCTTGGCGGCCGACGCCGCGGCCGGTCCGAGCCCGGACGCGCCTGCCAGCGAAGCGCTGGAAGAAGTGGTGGTCACCGGCTCGCACGTGCGGCGCGTCGACGTCGAGACCGCGAGTCCGGTGTTCGTCATGGACCAGGCGACCATCGAACAGTCGGGTGCGAACACGGTCGGCGACCTGATCAGCCGAATCCCCGCCATCGCCGGCCAGGCGACCAACCCCTCGATCAACAACGGCGGCGGTTTTGGCGAATCCAACATCGAATTGCGCGGCCTGGATGCGCAGCGCACCCTGATCCTCATCGACGGACGGCGGGTCAACCTCATCGGCATGAACGGGAGCGTTCCGGGCGACGGCGTCGACGTGAACATGATTCCTCTGAATCTGATCGATCACGTCGATGTGCTGAAGGAAGGCGCGGGCGCCATCTACGGGTCGGATGCCATCGCAGGCGTGGTGAATTTCGTCACCCGCAAGGACTTCAACGGCCTGGAGCTCACCGGCGACTGGGGCGAGTCGAGCAAGCACGACACACAGCATCACGACCTGGGTGCCATCTGGGGCGGCAGCGGCGATCATTTCAACTACGAGGCAGGCTTCAACTACAACCAGCAGAACGAGCTGAACATGGGCCAGCGCAACTGGTCCAAGAACGCGCTGTATCTGTACAGCGGCACGCTGAACAAGGCGGGTTCGAGCCGCACCCTGACCGGTCGCATCACGCTGCCGGCCGCTCTGCAGGCGCAATTCGGCTGCACCGGCGATTCCAATTCCGTGACGCGCATCGCCGGCACCACGGGCGCCACCCTGTCGGATTATCGCTGCTTCAACAACGGCGGCCCGAACGATGATCACTTCAACTTCCAGCCCTATAATTTGAACGTGACGCCGCAGGAGCGCACCTCGTTCTTCACCAAGTTGAACTTCCAGATCAACGACTACATCACCACGTATGCGAACGTGATCTACAACCACACGCATTCGGCGGCGCAGCTGGCGCCGCTGCCGTTCGACGCGAATGACGACCAGATCGTCATATCCGCCGACAGCATCTACAATCCCTTCGGCAGCGACTTCGGCGGCGGCACGCTGGTGGGCGGCGCCAATCCGAATTTCGAACTGCGCCTGGGCGGCGTCGGCGATCGCTACTTCGACAGCCACAGCGATGCCATCATGTCGAATGTCGGTGTCAAGGGTAAGGTCTGGGAAAGCGGCTGGGAATACGACCTCAACGTGTCGTACAACGAGCTCGAGCAGGAGCAGGGCACCTCGGGCTATCTGTTCTTCAACAAGCTGCAAAACGCCGTCGGGCCGTCCTTCTATGCCGGCCCGGGCGCCACCAACCCGACCTGCGGCACGCCCACCAACCCGATCTCGGGCTGCATACCGGTCGACATCTTCAATCTGAACCTGGCGGGCCAGCAGGCCGCGCTGAGTGAAATCGCGGCCTATTACAACATTGCCAACACCTACCAGAGCGAGTCGGCCACCCTGGACTTCAACGGCCCGATCTGGAAGCTGCCGGCGGGTGAGATGCTGGGCGCCATCGGCGCGTCCTACACCGAGCTGTCGGATCAATTCCAGACCAGTTCAATTACCGTGGCACAGCCGCCGGATTACCTGAATTGCCAGATCTCACAGGAAGCCTGCGGCGGCGATTCGCAGGGCGGCTATAACGTGAAGGAAGTGTACGCACAGGTGTTCACGCCCATTCTCTCCAAGCTGCCCGGCGCCTATGCGTTGAACCTCGACTTGGGGGTGCGCTACTCCGACTACTCGCTGTTCGGCAGCACCACCAAGGGCCAGGCCAAGGTCGAATACCGGCCGGTCAAGGACCTGTTGGTCCGCGGCACGTATTCGCAGGTGTATCGGGCGCCCACGGTGGCTGACATCTCGAATGCCCCCAAGGCTAACTCGCCCACGCTCAACGACGTCTGCAACGGCTACAATGGAGTCAACACGGCAGAGTTCCCGTATCTGACCACGGCCTGCGCCGGTGTGCCCAATGGATTCGGAGAGCCGCAGAACCAGGTGACCGGCCTGTTGTTGAGCAACACCAACCTCAAGCCGGAAACCGGCGACGTGAAGACCATCGGCTTCGTCTACGATCCGTCCTACGTGCCCGGCCTGTCGTTCTCCCTCGACTACTGGGATTACACGGTCAACAATCTGTTGACGCAGCTGGATCCGAACTACGCCCTGCAGCAATGCGCAGCCACCGGCGCGCAGGCGTTTTGCTCCCTGTTCAGCCGCTACACCAGCGGCGTGAATGCCGGCGACGTCATTTCGGTCAGCCAGCCCACCTTCAACCTGGGCACCCTGGTGACCAACGGCGTCGATCTGAGCGCCGCGTACGTGCTGCGCAAGACCGATTTCGGCAACTTCAACATCACCCTGGATGTGACCCATCTGATGGTGTACAAGAACACGCCGGCACCGGGCGCGGCCACCGAGGAGATCGCGGGCACCGACAACAAGCAGTTCGGTTTCTATGCCAAGAATCGCGGCACCCTGGGAATCGGCTGGTCGGGCTGGGGCGCGGAGGCCTTGGTGACCGTGCGCTATATCGGCGGGGTGTCGATCCCGTTGACCAACGGCAATTACGACGCGAACGGCAACTTCCTGGGGTTCCTCGGCTGGAGCCTGCCGGCGGTGGAATACTACGATCTGACCGGCGCCTACACCATCGCGCCGACCAACACCAAGCTGCGCTTCGGCATCCTCAATCTGGCGGACAAGACCCCGCCGATCGCTGGCATCAACAGCTTCGGCTCGGGCTCGAGCGTGACGGACGTGACGGTGTACGACACCATCGGCCGGCGCTTCTACGTCGGGTTCACGCAGAAGTTCTAAAGTTAGGCCTCGACTGGAGGGCGGCCCCGAATGGGGCCGCCCTTTTTCTTGGGCGGAAGGAACACCCGGCCGTGCAGCGACGGTGCGCGAGTCACCGGCGCCCGGCCTTGGCTTCAGCGCTTCTCCGGCTGGTACAGTCCGCTCAGTATCTTCAGCGTGACGCGGCGGTTCTGGAGCCGGCCTTCCCGGGTGGTGTTGTCCGCGATCGGCCGGGTCTTGCCGTAGCCGCGGGCGGTCATGTCGTTGCTCACTCCATGGTCCTTGAGATACGCCATCACGGATTCGGCGCGGTGCTGCGACAGGATCAAATTGTGCTGTGCGGAGCCGCGACTGTCGGTATGGCCCTGCACCTCGACGACGATGGAGGGATATTTCTTCAGCGTGGCCACCGCATAGCCGAGCACATAATCCGATTCCGGCACCAGGACGGCCGAGTCGGTGGCGAAATTCACCCCCTCGAGCTTGATCTCATCGCGGATGGTGCAGCCGTTGACGTCCACCTTGTCTCCGGGCGGCGTGTTCGGACACTTGTCCATGGAATCCGGCACGCCGTCGTGATCGCTGTCCATAGGTACCGGCGGAGGCGGCGGGGGCGGGGGCGGAGGCGGCGGGGGCGGCGGCGGAATCACCTCCACGGCGCGCGCCACCATGGGCGCCGGCGTGGGCGCCCCGAACAGGACCTGCAAGCCAACGCCGAATACCACATCTGAGGGATCGCGCGCGCCATAAGTGGTGGTGTCGATGAATTCGCGCCGGTATTTCGCTTCGGTGCGCAGCAGCAGGCGGGTCGAGCCGGTCTGGTCGCCGAGTCCGGTCAACAGGCCGACGCCACCCTCGGCCAAAGCCGTGCCCAATTTATTGTCGCCGCCCAACTGGTCATCGATGTGGCCGACGCCTGCGAGCACGTAGGGTCGCACCGTCGAATCGGGTAGGAAGCGGTACAATACATCCGCCGTGGCGCTGGTGAGCTTCACGTTCTTGCCGCTGGCCGGCTTGGTGTTGAAGCTGCCGTTGCCCAAGGCGAGCTCCCCGGCCCAGCCGGAGGTGAAGTCGTAGCCCAGACCCAGCTGATAGCCGAAACCATCCTTGGCGTGGCGGTTACCGCCCAAGTCGAAATATTGCGCGAGCGGTGCGATGTAGATGGCGCCGCTGTCGTCCGCCGCCCAGGCGCCGCCGCCGGTACCGGCCGCCGCGGCGGCCAGGCCGATCAAGGTTAATCGTCTGAATTTCATGCCTCTCTCCGCTGTGTTTACAAAAACGCAACAAACGCCGGGCGCTTACAGTGCCCAGCATTCATGCTTGTTGCATTTTTAATACATAAGCGGGAGATGTCTGTAGGAGATTGACCCCTGCGGCTGTCAGACCTTCAGTGACTGGCCGGGAAGGCCGGGTGCAGCACGCGATCACCCGCTTTGATGCCGAACTCGGCGCAGGCGCCGCCTTTCAACTCGAGCACGGCGCGCGCCGGCTGCGGTGCGCTGATGATATCGAGTGACAGCGGCGTGGTCCGCGCCGCGATGTATGCGATGCGTCCCGAGGCATCGATGAACACCATGTCCAGGGATAGATAGGTGTTCTTCATCCACATGGCCACGCTTTGATTGGCCGCAAACACGAACAGCATGCCGGCGTGCTCGTCCATCTCGCGCACGAACATGAGCCCCTGCTCCTCGCGGCTCGGCCGATCGGCGTTCCAGATCTTGAAATTGATCACGCTGCCCGCGGCGGTGCGGATGGCCAGCAGACTTTGCGGAAAAGCCGACAGCGGTTCCGGCGCCGAGACCTCGGCTGCCGCGTGGCGCGCCGCGGCCACCAGGGTCAGGACGAGGATCACTGCGAATCGAGCTCTGATTGTCGATGCCACGCTGGTCTCCTACTGTCCGCTGTAATTGACGATGCCGGCGAAATCGAAGGTGCTGACCAGCACCTCGCCGTCGCCGCGCACGGCGCGCGCCGGCTGGGTACAAAAACCGCGTGCCTCGACGCGATACGAGCGCACGGCCGGATCGGTGCCGGGCAGACGGCGCTGGCTCAGCGAATCGACCGTGCAGCGCGAATCGCCGAGGGTACCGTACACCCGATCGGTGCCCTGCACGATGAGCGTGAGATTGGTGTTCGCCAAGCGCGCGTCGATCCCCTCGCGAACACCACTCATTCCGAACACGAACAGCAGATCCGGCGAGCCGGCGGCGGCACGCCTGAAACTCATGCGCACGCCGGCGGCCTTCTCCTTCGGTTCGCCCTCGCAGTGCGTGCCGCTGTTCGGCCAATCGAGGTCGGCCACCACGCTGCCGCCGAGGCGGGCGCGAAAGTAGCCGTCGCCGCTCGGCAGGCAGACCTCGTCGCCGGCGCGCACCGGCGCGCGTGAGGCATCGTCGGCCGCCTGCGCACCCTCCAGGGCCGCCGCCGCACCGACCAGGGCCGCCGCCGCACCGACCAGGGCCGCCGCCAGCACAGCGGGCAGCGCAGCCCGTGCGAGTCTTTCATTGCAGCGGATAACCGGTATCATCTCGGCGTGACCATCGACCCCGACCCCTCCAGGTTGCCGCCCATGGTGCCACGCCCGACGTCTGCCGTGGTGGCGTGCTCGCGGATGCACGAGCATCTGGACTTCCGCGTGGCTCTGCGCGCCATCGGCGAATGGTTCGACATCACCCACGCGCTCGAGAGCGTGCCGCAGGCCGTGGCGGTGTTCGGCATCTCCGGGCTGCTGCTCGACCAATTGGCCGATCTGACGCAGCAGCTGTGGCGCAGCCAGAGAACCGGCCAGGCGCCGCAGGGAGCGCTGCTGGCCGGGCTCGCGTGCCCGGAGCTGCTGGCCGCGCCCGCCACCCGGCGCGAGGTGGTGAGCGGTTGCCGGCTGGCGCTCGCGCACGGCGAGATTGCGGCGCACCCGGCGCTCGCGGGCCTCGATGCCGAGCTGCGGCGCAGCGCCGGCCGTAGGGCCTGCCCGGAGGAACTCGCGCGCGATTACCTCATCTGGACGCACCTGGCCTTCATGAGCAGCGCGCTGCGCGAAGGGGATCCGCGGGTCGCGCCGCTCGCCCGGCAGGCACGCGGCTTTGGCGCGGACGACGGCCGCCAGTTGCTGGCGGCGATCGCCGATGCGGTCGCGAGCCTGACGCCGCGCTGGCGCCGCCTGCTCGGCAATGGCCAGATCGAAATCGCCGCACTCGCCTACAGCGACGCCCCCATCGGCTCCTGGCTTGGCGCCCGCGCCGCCGCCGAATACCCCGGCGGCAGCGATCGTGCGCGCTGGCAGATCGCGCGCACCCTGCAGGCCATGGTCGGCGCCTTCGGCGTGCGGCCGCGCAGTTTTCTGGGCAGCCCGGAACGGCCGGCTCCGGCGCTCGCCGAGATGCTGCACAGTTTCGCCCTGACGTGGGTCGCGGCGCCGCAGCCCGGCAAGCTCCGCCGGCGTGCCGGCCGCGTCCAGCGCCAGCTGATCGAGGCGAAGCGGGTGTTCGATCAAGTGGTGGTCGAGGGCAATCTCTCGGAGGAACGGCAGCGAGCCGCCGAGTTCGAACTCGCGCGCTGCGAGTGCGCGCAGTGGCTCGGGGGCGGCGATGGCGCCGCCTATGCCAGCCGGCTCGCCGGTCTGTACCGCGTGCTCGGTGAAGCACCGCCCGAGGATCTGCCGGCGGCCGCGGCACGCGCCGCCTGAGCGGGAGGGGGCCGCATGTCGAAGATGCTGCTGCTGGCGGCGACTCTCGGGTTGGCGGCCTGCGCCGTCCTCGCCCCGAAATTCGAGAAGCCGAACTTGTCGGTGGTCAACCTCGAGATGCTGAACGGCAATTTCTTCCAACAGAATTTCCGGGTGACCTTCAAGATCCAAAATCCCAACGACCGCGCGCTGCCGGTGAAGGGTTTGCACGCGGACCTGCACGTGGGCGGCGAGACCATTGCAAGCGGCGTCAGCAGCCAGGCCTTCGTCCTGCCGGCATTCGGCGAGGCGCAATTCGACATGCTGGTGACCGCCAATCTGGCGATGAGCCTGCTCAAGCTCGCCGGCAAGGTGGACGGCCGCAACGGCGCGGTCGATTACGATCTGACCGGGGCGGTGAATATCGATCTGCCGCTGCTGCGCGATCTGCCGTTTCACCAGAGCGGCTCGTTCGCGCTGGGCGCGCCGGCCAACTGAATCCGCCACGGCGGGACTGGCGGACAGTGGGGCGGGCGGCCAGCGACCATATCCGGCATAACTCATTGAAATAATAGGCATTTATTGCGAAAGATCGCCGGGCAGCGCAGCGCCTCTGGTAGACTTGTACATCACCCGGACGAATGAACGAGCCGCTCTTGACCGCGGATATCGACCTGGTGGTGGACCCGGCGCCCGAGCAGTCGGGACCTGGTATGGTCGTGCTGAGTTTTTGGGATCCGCAAAACCGTCGCCCCACGGTCGATTTGTTTGCCGAATACCCCATGGATTTCGATAGGCTGTATGAGGATTCCCAATTGTTTTCATTGGCCGGCACGCCGGCGCGAGTCGCCAGCATCGAGCATTTGATCGCCATCAAGCGGGCGGCGGGCCGCGCCAAGGATCTCGAGGATGTCGCACGCCTGACGGAACTGCGCGGCAGGGACAAATCGTGACGCGCGAAGGCATAGCGCCGGCAGCACGTTTCGGCAGCTGGCAGGACGCGGAAGAACTGCGAAAATGGTCGTTCCAGCAGCGTACGCCGCAACAGCGGCTGGACTGGCAGGTGCGCGCGCTCAGCATCGCCTACCAAAGCGGGGCGCTGAAAGCCGCTGCGGCGGACGTCGCGACGCGGGACGCCCGGTGACCCGCGCATCATGCCGATGAAACCGCACCGATCGCGCTGAGCCTGCACCGATGGCCCTGAGCCCCTACCAACAGCTGGAACAGGAATTCCGGCGCCTGCACGCCTTTCGCGGCGCGCTGTCGCTGCTGCGCTGGGACGCGGCGGTGATGATGCCGCGCGGCAGCGCGGATGTGCGCGGCGAGCAGCTGGCGGCGCTCGAGACCGAGCATCACGCCCTGCTCACCACCCCGAAGGTGGCGCGGCTGCTGGAGCGCGCCGAGGCGGGCGCCTCGCAACTGGATGATTGGCCGCTCGCGAATCTGCGCGAAATGCGCCGCCAGCGCGACCACGCCATCGCCACGCCACCCTCGCTGATCGCGCGACTCGCCAAGGCCACGTCGCGCGCCGAAGTGTTCTGGGTGGAGGCGCGCAAGGCGGGCAATTTCAAGCTGTTCGCGCCGCATCTCGAGGAGGTCGTGCATCTGGTGCGCGACAAGGCGGCGCTGCTCGGACAGGCGCGCGCACTCGCACCCTACGACGCCCTGGTCGATGTGTTCACCCCGGGCATCTCGGCGGCGGACATCGACACGATTTTCACGGCGCTGTCGCGCAAGCTGCCGGGACTGATCAATTCCGCGATCGAGCAGCAGGCGCAGTCGCCGCCGAGCACTCCGGTGGGCAAGTTCACGGTGGCGCGGCAGCGCCAGCTGTCGGTGGAGGTGATGAAGGCGCTCGGCTTTCCGTTCGATCGGGGCCGCCTCGACGAAAGCGAACATCCCTTCACCGAGGGGGTGCCCGGCGACATCCGCATCACCACCCGATTCGATCAGAGCGATCCATTCACCGGTCTGCTCGGCGCCGTCCACGAGACCGGCCACGCCATGTACGACCTGGGGCTGCCGCAGCAATGGCGCGACCAGCCCGTGGGCCGCGACCGCGGCCTCGCACTCGAGGAAAGCCAGTCGCTGCTGTTCGAAATGAACCTGTGCCGCAGCCGCGCCTTCGTGAAGTATCTGCGGCCGCTGCTCGAGAAGCATCTGCAGGTGAGCGGTGCGGAATGGACCGAGGACAATCTGTACCGGCACCTGATCCGCGTGCGCCGCAGCCTGATCCGCATGGACGCGGACGAGCTGACCTACCCGGTGCACATCATGCTGCGCTATGAGCTCGAGAAGAAAATCCTGGAGGGCGAGCTGCCGGTCGCCGATCTGCCGGAGGCCTGGAACGCGAATCTCGAGCAGCGTCTCGGCGTGCGTCCGACCAGCGACGTGGACGGCTGCCTGCAGGACATCCATTGGGCGGTCGGACATTTCGGCTATTTCCCGTCCTATGCCCTCGGGGCGGTGATCGCCGCGCAGCTGAACGAGGCCCTGCGTGCGGCGCGGCCGTCGCTCGATGAGGAGATCGGCGCGGGCCAGTTCGGCGGCGTGATGGACTGGCTGCGCGACAACGTCCACGGCATCGGCGCGCGCCTGCCGGTCAAGGAACTCATCAAGGAGGCGACCGGCAAGCCGCTGTCCGCGGCCGCCTATCTGCGCTACCTCGAAGCCAAGTATCTCTCCGCCTAGGAAAATCGCGCATGTCCGCCCCCGGTCCGTCCAATAATTCGAAGAAGCTCGCCTCGCAGCTGCGCGGTCTGGTGGGCAAGGCCATCGCCGATTACGCCATGATCGAGGACGGCGATCGCGTCATGGTTTGCCTGTCGGGGGGCAAGGATTCATACACCCTGCTCGACCTGCTGCTCTCCCTCCGGCGCAGCGCCCCGATTCGCTTCGAGCTCATCGCCGTGAACCTGGATCAGAAGCAGCCGGGATTCCCGGCCGACGTGCTGCCGCGCCACGCAGCCTTGCTCGGCGTGCCGTTTCACCTGATCGAGCAGGATACCTATTCGGTGGTCGCGCGCGTGATCCCCGCGGGCAAGACAATGTGCGGGCTGTGTTCGCGGCTGCGCCGCGGCGCGTTGTACCACTTCGCCGCCGGCAACGGCATCACCAAGATCGCACTCGGCCACCATCGCGACGACATCGTCGAGACGCTGTTCCTGAACATGTTCTTCGGCGGCAGGCTCAAGGCCATGCCGCCGAAGCTGCTGAGCGAGAACCGACGGCACGTGGTGATCCGGCCCCTGGCGTACGTGCCCGAGCGGCTGATCGCGCGCTACGCCGCGGCGCGCGAATTCCCCCTCATCCCGTGTACGTTGTGCGGCTCGCAACCCAACCTGCAGCGGCTCGCCGTCAAGCACATGCTCGCCGAGTGGGAGCGCACCCACCCGGGCCGCATCGAGTCGATATTCTCCAGCATCTGCAACGTCGCGGGCTCGCAGCTCGCCGACCCCAAGCTCTTCGATTTCGCGGGCCTGGAAGCGCGTCGCAGCGGCGTTCTTGCGGCGCCGGTTTGAACACCATCGCCAAATTTCCGCCCACGCCGTTCGCGAACAGCTTTTGGATCGAACCGGGACGGCTGCTCGCCGGCGAATACCCGGGCGAGGCCGGCGCTGCGGCCACGGCGGCGCGCCTGAATGCGCTGATCGGCGCCGGGGTGACCTATTTCATCGATCTGACCCGGTTCGGCGAACTGCCGCCCTACGATCACCTGTTGCCGCAGAGCCGCGCCGGCGACGATCGCTACATCATCTACGTGCGCAAGGCCATTTTGGATCACGGCGTGCCGGCATCGCCGCAGGCGATGGCGGACACCCTGGATTATCTGGAGCGCGCCATCGAGGTGGGGCATCAAGTGTATGTGCATTGCCGGGCGGGCATCGGCCGTACCAACACCGTGGTGGGCTGCTGGCTGCGCCGGCGCGGCCTGTCCGGACACGAGGCGCTCGAACGCCTCAACGAACTGTGGCGCGGCAACGCGCGCGCCGCCAGCTGGCCGCGGGTGCCGGAGACCGCGGAACAGGAGAGCTACGTTCTCGACTGGCGCGAGCCCGGAGAGCCGGCCGCCGACGAACCGGCCGCGCTCATCGATCTGGACGCGGCGCGGGCGTTGCGCGACCGCTATCTGGGCGGGATGCTCGGGCTCGCCTGCGGCGATGCATTGGGGGCCACCCTGCAGTTTCGCCTGGCGGGACAGTTCACCCCGGTCGGCGACCTGCAGGCCGGCGGCCACTGGCAGCTGCCCCTGGGGGCCTGGACCGACGATACGGCGCTCACCTTGTGCGTGGCCGACAGCCTGCTGGCCGCGCAGGGCGTCGACGCCGCCGATCAGCTGCGCCGCTTCCGCGAGTGGCAGCAGTCCGGACGCCAGACCAGCACCGGCCAAGCCGTGGGCATCAGCTCCGCCATGGCCGGCGTGCTGGCCGGCGCGGCACCCTCGCTGGCCGGCACCGCCGAGCCGCTGGCGCGCGCCGGCGCCGCGGTGCTGTTCGGCGCCGCCACGCCGCAGGCGGTGTTTCCCGCCGTCGAGGCCTGCATCGGCGTCACGCATCGCTCACCCATGGTGCTGTCCGCCGGCCGCCTGTACGCCAGCTTGCTGCTGGCGGCCGTGCGCGGCGCAAACCGAAGCACCCTGCTGCAGGAGGCCCGCGCCCTACGGCGCGCGGCGGGCGCGGATGAGCTGGTCCCGGAGATCCGGCGACTGGCCGATGCGCCCGGCTATCCCGAGGCACCGGCCGCCGCCGGCGGCCCCGGAGTGGCACCCGGTCCCGGTGCCGCATCCGCTGGTGCGCTGCTTCTGCTGCAAACCCTGCTTTGGGCGTTGGCCTCCACGTCGGGTTTCCGGGAGGGACTATTGCGGCTGGTGAACCTGGGCGGCGACTCCGACGTGCGCGGCGCCCTGTACGGCCAGCTCGCCGGCGTCCTGTTCGGCGTCGGCGGGATTCCCCGCGGCTGGAAGAGCGCGCTGCTGCGCCGTGAGCTGCTCGAGGACACGGCCGACCGGCTGCTGACGGCGGCGCTGGCGCCGCAGGAGTGACGCATGGCGCCGCCGGGCGATCAAACCTATAATTTTCCCGGTGCACAAGCCACCCTCCCACAAGCCTGCCAATCGACCACGCCGCGCGCGCAAGCCGCGCCAGGTGTGGGAGATGCTTTCCGATGAACAGCTGCTCAGCCTGCGATTCTGCGACCTGCGCCTGAACATCGAGGGCACCGAGCTGCAGCGCTCGATCGACCGGTTGTACGGTGAACTCGAGGCGCGCGGCATCCGCTTCCGCCCGCACTGCTGGCTGGCGCAGGAATGGTTCTCCCCCGACGGCGTGCCGGGAATCGCGATTCCGTTCTACCTCGCCCACCGCCGGCTGACGGGCCTGGAGCGGCACTTCATGCGCGAGGTGGAGGGGGGCAATCGCAATTGGCTGATGCGCATCCTGCGCCATGAAGCCGGCCACGCGCTCGACTCAGCCTACCGCCTGCGCCGCCGCCGCCGCTGGCGCGAGGTGTTCGGACCGGCCTCTCTGCCGTATCCGGATGCCTACCGGCCGAGGCCCGGAAGCCGGCGATTCGTGCAACACCTGGGCGCATGGTACGCGCAGGCGCATCCCACCGAGGATTTCGCCGAAACCTTCGCGGTCTGGCTCAAGCCGAATTCGCCCTGGCGGCGCGAATACCGCGGCTGGCCGGCGTTCGGCAAGCTCGAATTCATGGATGCGCTGGCCGGCGAGATCGGCGGCGCCGCGCCGCTGGTGGCCGATCGCAGCACGATCGAGGACGTGGCAAACGACACCCGCACGCTGCGCGAGCATTACCAGCACAAGTATTCGCGCTACCGCATGCCGCGGCGCTCCGGGGCCGATGAGCTGCTGCTCAAGGTATTCACCCCGGTGCCGCGGACGCGCACCACGCCTCGGGCGGCGCGCGTGGTGCGCGAGTACCGCCACGTGCTGCGCCAGGAGATCGTCAACTCGGGCGCCTTCAGCGAATATCTCGTGCATCAGGTGCTGCGCCTGGTGATCGGCCGCTGCGAGGCGCTGAACCTGTACGTCACCGGATCGCGGCGCGAACTGAAGGGCCACCTCAAGTGGGCGATTGCGCGGCTCGCCGATTCTTTCGAGGAGCGCCAGTTGCCGCGGGTCGCGCTGTGAAGAAAGTGCGGGCGCTGGTGCTGGTGCACGCGACCCTCGTGCCGCCTAACTCGCTCGAGGGCGCCACCGAGAAGGAAATCGAGGAGTGGCGCACCGAATACGACGTGATCTCGCAGCTGAAGGCCGCCGGCCACGACGTGCGACCGCTCGGCCTGAGCGACAGCCTGTCCGAGTTGCGCGGCGCCATCCTCGAGTGGAAGCCCGACATCGTGTTCAACCTTCTGGAGGAATTCGACGGCATCGTCACCTATGACCAGCACGTCGTCGCCTTCCTCGAGCTGATGCGCCAGCCCTACACCGGCTGCAATCCGCGCGGCATGATGCTGTCGCGCGACAAGGTGCTGTCCAAGCAGCTGTTGTCCTATCATCGCGTGCCGACGCCGCAATTCATGGTGTTCGCGCGCGGCAAACGCCCGCGGGTTCCGCGCAAGCTGCGCTTCCCGATGTTCGTCAAGTCCTCCACCGAGGACGCCTCGCTCGGGATCGCGCACGCCTCGGTCGTGGGGGACGAGAAACAGCTGATCGAGCGCATCGCCTTCATCCACGAGCAGACCGGTTCGGACGCGCTGGTGGAGGAATACATCGAGGGCCGCGAGCTGTATGTCGGGGTCATCGGCAACGAGCGCTTGCGGGTGCTGCCGGTGTGGGAGATGACGTTCGGATCGCTGCCGGAGAATCTGCCGGCGATCGCCACGCGCAAGGTCAAATGGGACCGCCGTTACCAGCAGAAGTACGGCATCACCACCGCCGCCGCGCAGGATCTGCCGGAGGGCACGGTGGCGCGCCTGGAGCAGCTGTCCAAGCGCATCTACCGGGCGCTGCATCTGTCCGGCTATGCGCGCATGGACTTTCGCCTGCGGGCCGACGGCACCCTGTACGTGCTGGAGGCCAACGCCAATCCCAACCTGTCAGCCGCCGAGGATTTCGCGCAATCGGCGCTCAACGCCGGCCTGAAGTACGGCGAGCTGCTGCAGCGCATCCTGGCGTTCGGCGAGCATTACCCGGCCGCGTGGCGTGCCGCCCGCGCCTGAAGGTGCGGGCGGTCGTGGCCACGCCGAATACTCAGACAGGCTCCTATCGCGTCCAGCGGTTCATCCAGTCGATCACGGTGTCGTACCACTGCACGCTGTTGGCGGGCTTCAGCACCCAGTGGTTCTCGTCCGGGAAATACAGGAATTCGCTGGGGACGCCGAGCCTCTGCAGGGCGGTGAACACCGACAGCCCCTGGGTATAGGGCACCCGGTAGTCCATCTGGCCGGCGATCACCAGCGTCGGGGTTTTCCACCTGGCGACGTAATCGACGGGATTGTGCTTGGCGTAGCCGGCCGGATTGATGTATTCCGGTCCGCCATTTTCCCACTCGGGAAACCACAGTTCCTCGGTGGAGTAATACATGCTGCGATTATCGAAGATGCCCGCGTGGCTCACCAGGCACTTGAAACGCTCCGGCAGCTGGCCGGCGATCCAGTTGATCATGTAGCCGCCGTAGGAGCCGCCGAGCGCGCACATCTGAGCGCCGTCGAGCCAGGGAAATTGCTTCAAGGCCGCGTCGATGCCCTTTTTTATGTCCTCCAGCGGCTTGCCACCCCAGTCGCCGCTGATCGAATCCGTGAACGCCTGACCGTAGCCGGTCGAGCCGTGGAAGTCGATCATCACGACGCCGAATCCGGCGCCGGCGAAGGGCTGTGCATTCCAGCGGTAATGCCATTCGTTCGCCATCGAGCCCTGCGGTCCGCCGTGGATCAGCAGCGCGACGGGATATTTGCGGTCCGGCTTGAAGTCGACCGGTTTGACCACGTAACCGAACACGTTCTCGCCGTTCCAGCCGGCGAACTCGAACTGCTCGTACTCGCCGGTCTTGCGCTGCCCCATCAGGGCCTGATTGAGGTGCGTGAGCTGCACGGCGCGTCCGCCGCCGAATCCGACGGCAAACAAATCCGCCGGACTCGCCAGATTGCTCTGGGTGTAATACACGCGCGTGGCGGCGACGCTGAAGCTGTCCACCTGGCCGGCGCCGGTGATCGCCGATGCCCGGCCAGTGGCCGCGTCGATGGCCCACAGCGGATGCTGGCCGAGGTGATCGGTGGTCGCATACAGGGTCTTGCCGTCGCGCGACCACTCGAAGTTCGCGATGGAGCGGTCCCAATTGCGCGTCAGCGGCCGCTTCTCACCGGTCTTGAGGTTCAGCAGCACCAGATGGAAGCGATCCGATTCGAAGCCGGGCCGGTCGGTGGCGACGTAGGCCAGCTGAGATCCGTCCGGCGAATAGGCGGGCTGGCCGTCCCAGGCCGGATTGTCCGCCGTCAAATTGCGGGCCGTTCCGCCCTGCGCCGGCACCTCGTAGACGTCGAAGTTGGTCGACCACGGCTCGCCCACGGCCACGGCGCGAATCGAGAAGGCGACCGTGGCGCCGTCCGGGCTGAATGCATAGTCCTCGCGGCCCCCGTAGGGCTTGCCCGGCACGTCGCCGTCGAGGCCTGCGGTCAGATTCACCGGCGCTGCGCCGGCGAGGCCCTTGTCGTCGAGCCCGATCGAAAACAGCTGCGAGCGCCGGCCGTCGCTCCAGGTGTCCCAATGGCGCGCGAACACCCGCGTATGCAGCACCCCGGAGGCGGCCGAAGCGGCAGCCGCGTCGAGGCGCTGCTTCGAGCACGCGAGATCGGCGCAATCCGGGTACACGGCCAGGCTCACCAGAATGCGGTCGCCCTTGGGCGAGACCCGGAAGCTGCCCACCTCGACCGGCAGATGGGTGACCTGCACCGGATCGGCGCCGGCGTCCGTCATGCGCCACACCTGGGGCGTGCCGCCGCGCGAGGACAGGAAATAAAGGCTGCGGCCGTCCGCGCTCCACTCGGCGGAGGACGCATTGGCGGCATCCTCGGTCAGGCGCACAGGCAGGGCGGTGCGCCGCCCCGTCTCGATCTGCCACAGGGAGTTGCGACCCTTGTTGGCCGCCATGTCGGTGGTGCGCAGCGTGAACACCACGTGGCTGCCGTCGGGCGATGCCTGGACCTCGGAAATGCGCTGCAGGCGCACCAGGTCCTGCACGCCGAACGGCTGTGCCGGCGGCGCGGTCTGCGGCTGTGCGTGGGCAGCGGCGGCGGCGGCGGCGGCGACCAGGGACAAGATCATGGCTGAACGGCTCATTTTTTCCTTCTTCCTCGCTGCATTCCCGGATTGAAGCGCGTGGCAATATAGGCGCCGGACGCAGCAGCGGCAACCGCAGATGGCGATCGGGCGGCGCGGCGCCCACGCGGCTGGCATCCGCCAGGGGATGGCCGCCAGGGTCGGCTCGAGAATGGTGAGCGAATCGCAAATTTTGACGCTACCCTGGATGAGCAGCGGTACGCGTGCCGCTCGAGCAATTCTTGGTGCCGACCACCCGGGTGGGTTTGCCGTTCATATGCCATGTCCCTGCCGCCAGTCCTGAGCTTCGACCTCGACGATACGCTCTGGCCGGTCGCCCCGGTGATCGCCGCCGCGGAGCACGCTCTGACGGCGTGGCTCGCAGAGCATTATCCGCAGGCGGTTCGTGATCACACCCTCGAATCCATGCGCGCACTGCGCAACCGCGTGGCGGATCGTCATCCGCATCTGCGCCACGACCTGACCTTCCTGCGCCGCTCCGCGCTGGTCCAGCAGTTGACCGAGGCCGGCTACGACGATGCGACCGCCGATGAGGCCCTGGAGGTGTTCTTCGCGGTGCGCAACCGCGTCGTGTTCTATGAAGATGTGCGCCCCAGTCTCGAGCGATTGCGGGCGCGCCACCGCCTGTTCGCCGTGAGCAACGGCAACGCGGATCTGCAGCGCTGCGGCGTCGCCGAGTATTTCGAGGGTCACATCACCGCGCGCGCCGCGGGCGCGGCCAAACCGGATGCGCGTATTTTCTCCGCGCTGCTCGAGAAGGCCGGCGTGAGCCCCGCCCAGATATTGCACGTCGGCGACGATCCGCTCGCCGACGTGGCCGGCGCCAGGCGCGCGGGCATGCAGGCCGTCTGGCTGAATCGCGACGCGCGCGAATGGCCCGCCGACCTCGAGCCGCCCGCGCGGACCGTCACGAGCCTCGCTGAACTCTAGGAGGCTGTCCGAGTAATCGGCGTGGCCCGCAGGGTTGGCTCTGAAGGGGCGTCTCGCAATGGTGCGCCGGTTTCGCGTCCATGCACCGGCAGCGCGCAGCGGTACGCTGGCAGCCGCACGCCGCGACTGCTGATCGCGGAGAACTTGCAAAAATCGGCGTTGGATCACTTCACGCGCCGCGCAAAGTGTCGATAGGATGGTGTCAGCTCAGTGGAGGATGCCAAGCATGCAAGCAATGTCTGCGGGATCTCTGGTGGCGGTCAGCTCGTTGCGGGAGTTCTTTCGCGACGCATTTCACACTGCCAGCGAAAATCAGCGCGTCGGCATCGATGAGCAGGCCGAAGCCTACGTGGTGAACCTCCTGACCATGTTCTCGCGCGCCGACGCGCTCTACGAGAAGACCCCCGATGGGCTGCGCATCCGGCCGCTCGCCCACATGCTGGCGGATGCGCTCGAGGCGCCGAGCGCGGCGGCGCGCCAGCGCGCGCTGCAGCGCCTCGGCGACGTGTCGCTGTTCATCGCCGGCTTCTTCGCGCGCAGCTTCGCGCGCAGGCTGGTGGACATCGATTATCACATCGCCATGGGCGGCAATGCCTACAGCGCGCTTGCCGACACGATGCAGCGCTCCATGTCCGGCCGCTGCGTGGCGGCCATCTACGCGCAGCTCGCCGACAAGTTCCAGCGTCTGGTGGACGCGCTCAACGAGGTAAGCGAGATGTCGCATCGGCACAGCGACGCGGACATTCTGCGGCTCTACGAGATCTGGCTGAAAACCGGCAGCCGGCGCGCGCATGGCCTGCTGCGCCAGCTCGGCGTGCGGCCCGTGAAGGGCGACGCCAGCCGGCAGCACTAGGAACCCGGCCCGCATGGTGCTGCGCGGACTGCAATCGCTCCTCGGCCGGCTGTACGACGTCGATCTCGGCTACGATGTCTACGACTTTCTCGTGACCGATCGCCGCGCCCTGGCCGCAGCGCAGCCCTGCAACGATCACCGTGCGCCCGAGGAGGAGCTTTTGATCGCCGAAACCGCGGACGGCGCCGGCGTCGCACTGTACATCGATGCGGCCCTGCTCGGCCGGCTGGAGCGCGAGGATCCGCTCGGCGCGCTCACGGAGAGCAATCTGGCGGACTACTGCACGGCGCTCGAGGGCGTCAGCCATTTCCTGTATTCGACCTGGCGGCTGGACCGTGATGCGCCGGTATCCCTGCTCGAGCTCGAGACCCAGGCGGAGGTCGACAAGTACGCGGCCACGGTGTTCCTGCTCGCCGATCAACGGGGCGGCGGCTATCCGAAGCAGGTGCACGCGCGGTTGTTCGAGGGCGTGAGCTTCGATGCACGGCTCGAGCCGGAGGCCCATCACCGCTACCTGACGGCGCATCGCTGCGCCGCGCAGTATTGCCGCACCCTCGAGCGGCGCTTCGTGAAGAGGGGGGAGGCGCGGATCGAGGCGCTGCTGCGCGAGCTGCGCCGGTTTTATCGTCTGGGGTCGGGCGCGAAACTGCGCCATGCGCTCGGGTGAGCCGCCGGGGGGGGGCTGCCCGGGGTTGCGCGGATCAGTCGTCCTTGCCGCCCTTTTTCTCCGCCATCTTGCGCATCGCCACCCATTCGCTCAATTTGCGCAGATCCTTCTTGCGCGGCCGCTCGCTGGTTTTCATGAGCTTGCCGCTGTCGTATGGATCATAGCCCTTGGCCGTGCCGAGCGGATTGACCTTGACCGGCGAGAAGGGCGTGGGCGCGTCTTCGGCGACCGTCAGCGCCGTGTTCTCGAGTCTCTTCATCCGCTGCGTCGACAGCTCCGGGCTGAAGGCACCCGTGGTGATCGACCATTCCCAGATGGCGTTGCCGCGGTCGTCGAACTTGACGCGGCCGGTCGGATTGTCAGCCGCGCGCCGGTCGCGCGCCGCTGCGTCGTCGCGTCGGCCGGGCGGCGGATTCTGGGCGGATTTCGGCTTGGAGCGGTCCATACCAGCCTTTTTAGCCGCCATGGCGCGGAAGTCAACCGACGGCCTGCGATTATCCGCACGGCGTCACAATTGCAGGTGGTATTGGGCGCGCAGCAGGCCGAGCGCGGTCTTGCCGTCGTTCCACTCGGCGCGCAGCACCCGCTCCACGGCCTCGCCGAGCGGCAGCCACTGCAATTCCAGGTCCTCGTCAACGTCGGGGTTGGGGCTGCCCACATCGAGATCGCGCGCCAGGAACAGGTGGATCACCTCGGTGAAAATGCTCGGCGCCGGCACGTACAGGCCGAGCGATGTCCACTGCCGTGCAGCCACGCCGGTCTCCTCGGCGAGCTCGCGCACTGCACAGATCTCCGGCGCCTCGCCGCGATCGAGCTTGCCGGCGGGAATCTCCCACATGAAATCGAGCACTCCGTGGCGGTACTGGCGCACCAGGCATACGCGGCCGGCCGCATCGACCGGCACCACCGCGGCGGCGCCCGGATGGCGCACCAGATCGAAGTCGTATTCACGGCCGTTCGCATAGCGCAGGCGCTCGCTCGAGACCTCGATGACGCGGCCGCGATGCATGGGGTTGCTGGCGATCGCCGTTGGTTTCAACATGATGTTCCTCTATGGTGGAAAAATCCGGCCTCGTGATCATCCTCGGGACTCCGGGCAGCGGCAAGACGACGCTGGCGCTACGGCTCGCCGCGGAGCTGCGCATTCCCTGCTTTTGCAAGGACGACGTCAAGGAGCCGCTGTTCGAAACCCTCGGTGCCGGCGATCGCGACTGGTCGCGCAAACTCAGCCGGGCGAGCTTCGCGGCGATCATCCGCCTCGCCGCAACCCAGCTCGCCTCCGGTCCGTGCATCATCGAGGGAAACTTCCGCGCCGAGCACGTATCGCCGCTGCGCGAGGCGCTCGAGCGGCACGCCGCGCATGCCCTGCAGATCCGCTGCCGCGCCGAGCCGCGCGAGATCCTGCGCCGCTTCGGCGCACGCGGGCGGCCTGCCGGACATCACGACGCCGCGCTGCTCGCCGAGCTGGGGCCCGAGCCGCAGCCGGCACCGTACCTGGATCTGCCCGGCCCGCGCCTCGACTATGCCAGCGATCAGCCGGCCGCCCGGCAGCAGATCGGCCCGCGGGTGGGCGATTGGCTGAATCTGGATATACGTACAGCCCCCCGGTAGACTGCGCGGATGATCAAGGCCGGTACCGCATCGTTCGCCGCGCTCAACACCGCGCAGCGGCGGGCGGCAACCCATGGCACCGTGGTGGCGGGCGAGGGCGTGCGTGCCGGGCCCATGCTGGTGATTGCCGGCGCCGGCACCGGCAAGACCAACACCCTGGCGCATCGCGCCGCGCATCTGGTGCTGAACGGCACCGACCCTGCGCGCATCCTGATGCTCACGTTCACGCGCCGCGCGGCCCAGGAAATGATCCGTCGCGCGCAGGCCATCGTCGCCGAGGTGATGGCGGAACGCGGCAGGCCGGGCGATCGCGGCATGGACGATCGCCAGCTGGTGTCGCGCCTCGCATGGTCCGGCACCTTCCACTCGGTGGGCAACCGGATACTGCGGCTGTACGCGACGCACCTGGGGTTGGATCCGGGCTTCAGCGTGCTCGATCGCGCGGACGCCGCCGACCTCATGGACGTGATCCGCCATGAGCTGGGATTTTCGGCCAAGGAAAAGCGCTTTCCGCGCAAGGACGCCTGCCTCGCCATCTACAGCCACCGGGTCAACACCCGCCTCACGCTCGAGCGCACCCTCGATGAGCAATTTCCCTGGTGCCGCGACTGGGCGGCGGACCTTACCCGCTTGTATCGCGAGTACGTCGGCCGCAAACAGCGCGTCAACGTGCTCGACTACGACGATCTGCTGCTCTATTGGCATGCGATGATGCAGACCCCGGCGCTGGCGCGCGGTCTCGCCGGCAATTTCGATCATGTGCTCGTCGATGAATATCAGGACACCAGCGCGCTGCAGGGCGAGATAATCCTCGCGCTGAAACCCGACGGCGCCGGCGTGACGGTGGTGGGCGACGATGCGCAGGCCATCTACTCATTTCGCGCCGCGTCGGTCGAAAACATCCTCGGTTTCGCGGATCGCTACAGCCCGAAGGCGGAGATCGTGGTGCTCGCGCAGAACTACCGTTCGACCCAGCAGATTCTGGATTGTGCCAACGCGCTGATGGCGGGCGGCGCCCGGCAGCACCGCAAGACCCTGATCGGCAACCGGCAGTCCGTGCACAGGCCGTCCTATGTCACCCTCGACGATGCCAGCGCGCAGGCCGAATACATCGCCGCCAGGATATTGGCCACGCGCGAAACCGGCGGATCGCTGAAGCGCCACGCCATCCTGTTTCGCAGCTCACATCACAGCGACTTGCTCGAGGTGGAGCTCGCACGGCGCAACATCCCATTCGTGAAATACGGCGGCCTCAAGTTTCTGGAGGCTGCGCACGTTAAGGACGTGCTGTGTGTGCTGCGCTTTGCGGACAACCCGCGCAATGCGATCGCCGGCTTCCGGGTGCTCAAACTCATACCCGGAATCGGCCCGGCGCACGCGAAACAGGCCCTCGAGCACCTCGAATCGAATGCGCATCGCGCGACCAGCCTGGTGCGGTTCGAGGCGCCGCAGCCGTCGAAGCCGGATTTCGGCCGGTTCTGCGCGCTGTTCGAAAAACTCGCGGATCCGGCCACGCCGTGGCCGGGCCAGGTGGGCCTGGTGCGCGAGTGGTACAAGCCGCACATGGAATCGATCCACGGCGCGGCCTGGGTGCGCATGGGCGACATCGAGCAGCTCGAGCACCTGTCGGTGCAGCACCCAAGCCGCGAGAGATTCCTCAGCGAGCTCACCCTGGATCCGCCGGTGGTGAGCAGCGATCTGGCGGGCGTTCCGAGCCGCGACGAGGACTACGTGATTCTCTCGACCATCCACTCCGCCAAGGGACAGGAATGGGATTTCGTGTATGTGCTGAACGTGGCGGACGGCAACTTTCCGTCAGAGTTCTCCACCGGCAAGCCCGACATGATCGAAGAGGAGCGGCGTCTCCTGTACGTCGCGATGACCCGGGCGCGCAATGAATTGCATCTGTGCGCACCGTTGCGCTATCTCGTGACCCAGCAGCCGAAGACGGGGGATGCCCACGTCTTCGGGGCCAAGAGTCGGTTCATGACGGATCGTGTCCTCGATTGCTTCGAGCGCACCAGCTTTCGCAGCCTGCGGGGCGTGGAGACCCTGCGGGACGGGGACGGGAACGTCGACGGGGACAAGGACCGCACCCGTGTGGATGTGGTCGCTCAGCTCAAGGACATGTGGTGACCTCGAGCAGCAATGCGGCGCGCGCGCATCCGCGGATCCCGCGCAGCCGCGGAATCATCCGACGCGCGGCAGCGGATCAACTACCAGCGACGCGGACTGCCGCCGCCGCCGCCGCTGGCCGGCTTGGAGCGCGGCGCGCGCTCCTGGGCCTCGTTGACCCGCAGCGGCCGTCCCCCCATCTGAAAACCGTTCGTCTGCTGAATCGCGTTTTGCGCCTCACCGGCCGCCATGTCCACGAAAGCGAATCCCCGGGGCCGCCCGGTCTCGCGATCGTTGATGAGCTTGACTGATTCGACTTTGCCGTAGCGCTCGAACAGGCTGCGCACCTCGTCTTCCGTGGCGGTGAACGGCAGGTTGCCAACGTAAATCGTCGTCATTCAACTGATCTCTCTGACAGTGCGCGCAAAGTGCGGGTAGCCCGCCCGCGCGCGGTTTCAACACGCAGACCGACGCGCGAACTCACCCGCTACGAAGGCCTGTACCTTCGGTCGTGCACCAATCAAGTCAGCCGGGACACCCAAGGAAAACCCGTCATAGACCTTAGGGAACGAACCTACGCATCGATGCTACGCCAGGGATTTATGCTTGGCAAACGGGGGGGTGGGAGGGGCCGATCCGGCTATTCGACCTCCAGATAGGCGTAGCCGTTGAGCTCGTTCTCGTAGAATCGCTTCACCGCCTGGGCCTCGCCGAGCGACATCCGTCCCTCCCGGACGGCGCGTTCGCAATCGCGCTCGACGCGGGGGTACAGTTCGTCGGTGTCGTATTCCATGTATTCGAGCACCTTGTTGGCGGTATCCCCCTTGACGATCTCCTCGATCCACCAGCCGCCCTCGTCGTGCAGGCGGATGTGCACCACGTGGGTGTCGCCGAACAGGTTGTGCAGATCGCCGAGGGTCTCCTGATAGGCGCCAACCAGGAAGGCGGCGAGATAGTACGGCTCGTTGGCGATGAGCTCGTGCACCTCCAGGGTGCGCTTGGTTTCGCGCGGATGCACGAAGCGGTCGATCTTGCCGTCCGAATCGCAGGTGATGTCGGCGAGCACGGCGTTGCGCGTGGGGCGCTCGCCCAGGCGTTGGATCGGCATGATGGGAAACAGCTGGCCGATGGCCCAGCTGTCGGGCAGCGACTGGAACACGGAGAAATTGCAGAAATAGATGTCGCTCAGGATGTCCTCGAGGTTTTCCAATTCCTCGGGGAATTTGTCGAGCTTGCGGCAGAAGTCGCGGATCTTGGTCAGGGTTGCCCAGTACAGGCGTTCCGCGAGGCCGCGAAATTCGAGGCTCAGATAGCCCAGATTGAACATCTGCAGCACCTGCTCGCGGGCCTGCAGCGCGTCGTGATAGCACTCGACCAGACGCCGCTCGTTGACCGAGCGAAAGCTGTCGAACAGATCGCGCACCGGCTGGGGCACCTCCCCGACGCCGTGGTAGTCCTCCTCCGGGCGGCCGGTCACCTGGAATTGGTCCAGCTTCGAGGAGCCG